>Ga0224511_10000172_pt1 | contig 24804 bp, 15 predicted proteins | sample SF_May12_sed_USG_2_FD_169988 | JGI IMG/M metagenome (GOLD analysis project Ga0224511, IMG submission 169988) | Sediment microbial communities from San Francisco Bay, California, United States - SF_May12_sed_USGS_8_1 | ecosystem: Environmental > Aquatic > Marine > Sediment | place: USA...
TGAAATACAGGATTTACAATTTGTCAGACACCTGTGGTTGCACTTGTCACCCCAATATCCATCTTTACAAGGTGAACACGATCCGTCAGATTGTGAACATGGACCTAAACAGTTCGTATTACAACGCGATTTACACGAGTCATCATAATATCCGTCCTTGCATGGTGTGCAATGTCCGGTCCATCGATCACATATTTTACTACGACAGCCTTCGCTACAGTTAAAAGTGCAATACGATGTCCAGAAACCGGGTACACATCCTTGGCCGTCACACTCATAATTCACACATGTGCCAGTACAACACTGGCAGTAGTCACAGTCGCAATCGCCTGAAACACATTAAACACATATTTTATACATCACACTTTGTAAAGACTCATTAGGTCCTTCTTATGTAACACTAATTGTAAGAATTGCTTTTCAAACTCAAGAGTGCATTTGATGAAAAGAAAACACAGCTTCAAACTTTAATAGAATTTTAAGTACTGGAATGAATGCGATTTTAACATTAACAATAACTATTTTGAAAACATAATCGGCGCTAAACATTAATAGGTACAGAAGTAAATAAAAAAGAAAGTGAAAAATATTTTCCGTTGAGCGGTCTCGACCCCTTGCGAGCCCCTTCCCCATACATGATAAGAACAAGTCTAAACCCTATGGTGTCTGGGCCTCCCATGACGCTGTCTGTTAGGTCACAGCACAAGGCCTGAGGCCCCTCGTATAGGCAATCTATGGGAAATCTAAAAAAGGTCAGTCTGGGCTTTGATGGCATTGCCTGCGAGGCCTAATCATGTAGTTCTGGAATACCAAAGGCGCTGTATAAAAAAGCCGAAAGGGCCAGTCTGGGCCTCCCAGTGGCACTGTATGGGTATCTCGAGCACTACAATACAGACTTTTCATGACACTACATTGTGATCCTAAACACCCCGTAAATGCAGTTTAACCTTAATAAGCAAGATCAATTTTCATTTTTAATAAATTAAAACTTTTTTATTAAAACTTATATTACTATATCGTTGTGTTGCATATACAATTACTAAGTAATGAAACATAAAACACCATCAGCCTCCACCTTCGGAACACTCTTAGTATTAATAAGCTATAAATTATAATCATTTCAGTTTCATCTGTCAACGGAAAGCAACTGTCAATCATTCATAAAATATTTTTAATATTCTTTATAGATTGTACATACATAATAACATAATATAGCTTAAGAAAGTTAAATGTTATTATACACTGTAACAATACCATTTTGATTTTAAAACTATAATTGCTTACGAAGAACAGAATAAAGACAACGCAATGATATCGATCAATTGAACTTTTTGCAGCTGATTTTGACTTATTTTTTAACAAATTCCTCAACGCGCGAATAAGTTTCAAATGCTAACTAAAATACCTTGGTGTACAAACAGCAAACTGATGACAATAGATATCCATGAAACGAAACGTAGCACGAGTTTTATCGTTATTATGTCCATACTTGATTCACTTTTCTTCTCCAGAATTCATCGTCCGTCTACATTTAACCAATGTAAGTGCAAATGAATAAGTCCATCTAGTGTTTAATTGAGTACTTCCTTATAAGATAATATATATGAAAGTGTTTGCATTGAATATGTCCTCTCCTGAATCCGCCAGTGTCCTTGTAGATAATATCGGTGAAGTGCATTATAGACTGATCATTTCAGAATGATGATTAATTAAAATTAAAGTTTGTGTTTCGCTTCAAACATGGGTTTAGAATTTGCAATTGATTTCATTTTAATGACTTGTACGTAGAAACAATTTGAATTTGCAGTTTATAAAGAGGAATGTGTCTCAACACAATAAACAAGATACAGTACATGTATATTGTATCATTGCAGTATTGCAGATACACTATTATATTAAATACTTAAATGATTTCTCCTAGAAATGGTGAGTTATCGCCTAAGTATGGTCAATAGCATTCAATGGGCACTAACCATACCCATATTAACAAACCAGACTTAAACATTTAGTCCTGGTAACCTTAATCGAAACGCATTAAGCCCCCTTCTATTCCACCTTGTCCTTAGACAATCCATTGTTTCAAAGTTCGATTTGCATCGTTTCTGTAACGTTATATTATGCTATATAATCAATAGGCAAATGTGTCATATTATATGGCGAGCTAGAAACACTACCTCGGAGTGTGTGGGATCTTAATTTGGCACCATTGATGACGTCATGTAGACGTATGACTTCCACAACAACCCACAACGTTTACACGACAACGTTGGTGAAACGGATGTCCAGCCGGAACATCGACCACCTAATGTCATCGCCGCTAAAGGAGCAAACCACTAGCTATTAAGTTCCTTAGATCTACAACAGTCACTCTCATTAGGTGCGCTAGCGCTAGTGTTCATTCTATCCACTTTCTTCATCTTCAAAAGTAAACGCCACAACGACAACCTAATGAAGAGACCAACCACAGAGGCCAAATGCACCATGTCAGACAGCGGTTGATCCAACTTGCTGTATTCCAGAATTACATACAGAGCCGTTTCTTACAGACGTTTGTAGCAAACTCACTAGCCAACGGCCGGTTTTGCTACTCCTAGATGGGCACACCTCACACACGTCACGGTCAATTATCGAGTGGGCAGAGTCTTACTATATAATATTGCAAGTCCTACAGGCACACACGTCCCACGTGCTGTAACCTCTTGACGTTTCCGTGTTCTGGCCCTTCACAGCTTTCTACTATCAAGAGTGTACGTATTATATGAAAAAGAACATGACAGACGGTTAACAAATACAACATGGGTTGGATTTCATGTAAGTCCTATTTCAAGACTATGACGCCCATGAGTGTTATCTCGGGATTTGGTAAGACTGTGTGTTACCCACTCTGTCCAGACGTGATTGCCCGGGAGAAACTGTACTCCAAGCGAGGTGTTCAGAGAAACGGCCCCAGTGCAGAAGGTGATGGTCATGAAGACAGGAAAGGGCGCCTTCCTTGTAGAGATGGCTGAGAAGAAAAACCCACTTGCACGTGTAACTGTAGTTGCAACAAACCATATACTACAGTGAAGTCGACCAACCCTACACCCTAGCCAAGCGGTCGGGCTATTAACGACGATAGTTTCATTGAGGAGCTGACCGTTTATGAACATGTCAGGCAGACCATTGGTGCATCTAGGCTCTCTACTTAGTCACAGAAACCATCAACAAGTGGACTCAACACTTCTAGAAATGTTGTAAGAGACACTGTCTGAAGTTCTGAGGACGACATCGAACTCGACGAAAATGCAAAATGCTGTGCCTGCAAGATGACATCACCCCTGACCTCCACACGTTTCAGGATTCAAAAATAGTCAACTGGGCTGAGTGTGACCCCTGTGGACACTGGACATACTTTCACCAAAGTTAAACATTAAAACATGCTCTAAACACTGTTAAAAATGTTGTTTTCGGACATATAATAGCCTAAACAATTTCTTTTTACAAGATTAACAAACTATTACATTCCACCTATGGAGCCCCAATATATAAAGACCACAGTCGAGGGCACGTATCGATTGAGAAACAAGCAGCTGATTGACCTGGACTATATACAGTGTTTCAAAGAGGTGAACACAATTGGTTTAAAGTTAAAGTTTTTTTAAGTTTCTTGGTTTAAATAGTTTATTTAGATGTTGGTTTACACTTTAATTTGTATTCATGACACCAGTTCCTTGTCCATCTACCGCGCATGCCAACACATTAGGGTTAAGGGGCACGAACTAACGAGCAAAGGCCATAACTTTTTAATCTGACAATCAATCAAATAACGTTAGAAACGTTTATATGTATTTATTTTTTTACATTAAGTATGCCTTTTAAATGAATAAAACGTTTACAATAAACGACAAGACAAGAGAAAATCCTTAGAAAGCATAGTTTTCATGGGGAGAACGGCACAATATGTTTTAGAGCTCTCTATCAATAGTAATGAAAAGTGCCACACCATCGCATCTCCTAGCACATGAGCGGAACTCTATTTATAGAACCCAATGCATGCAACACATGATTGCAGAGGACCAGATAAAAAACAACAAATAATGTAGTTTGGGGTCATTTTACAGCCGTTCCACAAGCACAAGACTTTAGGTGTATACCATGTAATCTTACCTCGATGGGTTGCTGTAAGTATTAAGTATATCCATAGCGCACAGTGAAACCAGTGTAATCGTAAATCATCTTCCATGTTGACAGTAACATGTCTTAAGCAATAATGACAGAGCGCGACTTTTCTTCCGCATTTTGCACATCCATATACAATGAATGTAGTGCTAAGATGACTTTTCCTGTGATTGAAACTCGAATTTACGGCTTTATTTTAAGCCTGTGTTCAGCGTACCGCCCTATTTTGGTATTGATTACTATGTACCGTTTAATAACAAAAACAACCTTTTTCGCGTTTCCATTTTCATGAAGAAGATAATGTTGACAGTTTGTGGCATGAACAGGCACACTCCTTTCATTCCCTTTTTTCACCCCTTTCTGTTTAATTTTACTTATTTTCACCTTCCTATCGTTCTGTTCAAATTTTAATAGGCCTGGTTGGAGAAAGTAAATGCACATTTATTTTTTTTTCTTCTCCAAAAAACGTTTAGAAAGTTTGAGGTTTGTTATAGAATAAAACTGGTTTAAGCCCCCAATGACCATCATTGACCGCACCGAGGCTATAACTTAACATTTCTTGAAGAACACACTTAAGAAATTATAAGTAAAAAATAAACATATAAAATCTAAAAACACAAACAATAGTATTTTTGTCTGAATGCCTGTTGCGTCTTGGTGTTCTGCGTGTTTTTGTTTTGTTCTGTGTGTTTGTTTTTGTACAAACCATTTTGTCATGGTGCCCTTAAAATTGACATGTCTACATTGTTTACAAAACTCTTTCTTTGAACATGGTTTCAATTTATAATTCAAACGATGTATGTGTTGTGTTTGCTTGATTAAATAAATCCGACCTCCCAAATTCATGTTTGTTCTAACCAATGCTGAAATTACGAAAATACAAGCACTAGTGTAGCGAGCGCGCAAAAAGTTTAGAATTATTTTACTTTTATGTCACGTTTGTTGTGTTTCTTGAAGAAAATTGCACCTTTTGGAAGTAAAAGCAGTTGTCTGCGTACGATATAACATCAATTTTGCTTACTGCGTACTGTCCCTTTGCGTACTGCGTAAAGTCTAAAACCTCGAACACGTTGGACTTTAACTTAAAGGATACTTTGTAAACAATGTTAGTTTCTAGAGTTTATGCACTCGTGTACATCCTTAATTCCGCAAAAATATCAAGAAAATATTGCTAGCGTTGACCTCAATTTTATCGAAGTTGTACATCAGTGGTAAACCCCAAAAGCCCATGCGAGAAACCCTTTCAAAATACCAGCATTCAATAATTGCCAATAAAATAACAGAATTTAAATGCAATGCGTAGTAAAAAAGTGGATATTTATTATGATTGATATATATTGATTCAATAAAACACAATTTGTAATACTTCCAGATGTTTCGCCCCTAACCCCCTATATTCTAGCGTTTCTAGCGCCCAAATCTCGCTTTCGTCCTAGAAATAGTATTGGTATTTGTGGAGTCCAATTAATCTAAAGACCCTGAAAGTCATCAGGAAGCATAGCCTGCATGTGAAAGGTAAACATCTTCTGTTTTGTTGAAGCCAATGGTACGCTGACGACCCTTGGTGCATGAGCGAACTTAAATATAAACAACATACAATCAATGGTCAATGAATCCTACTGATTTCAAAGTTACTTTAATTGGTTAGATTCGAAGTTTGGGTGTTGGCGTGTGCGGCTGTTTATTAACTTGCTTTGTCTTTTTTGTATTGAGTTGCATACATGTAGTTGTTAAATTTATACTATATAAATAGTGTCCTTACAAAACTCAACCTAGAGGAAATGGAAATATGTTTTATATTTAATATTAACTCATTTATTCATTTCTAAACTAGGGCCTTCTGCCACACATATGTCAGGACTTTTAGAGGTAGAATACTTTTGTATTGAGATTTATTATTTTTACTCCCATCCTTTCTTCATTATACTGTCCTTTAACACCCTTAACTGGTCTGAGTAAAAAGTAAAAAGCGTTGTATTGACCGTACCAAGGCAGTTACCCAATATTTCTTAGAGCGATCATTTTAATAAACAAAACTGATGAAAAAATGCAAACACAATTAACATTTTATGCTAAATATATGTTACATCTTTTCTTTTGCATGTTCCGTATTAAGCTAATTGTGTTTGTTATTGTACGAGATATTTTCTCATGGTCCCTTTTAACTTTACATGTCTAATTTGTTTGCAATATTATAAAAATCCATTTACATTATACGATTTATTCTTTTAAGATTTATTGTTCCCAATTACTGTGTTGCAGATCCCACTAAATAAATTCAAATGTTGGTAGATTTCTCCATACAACCCTCATACATTATATATGCCAAATGCTGGTCCATAACGAACAATTTATAAAGCTGCTCACCAATACAACGGAGGTAATCACATGAACTAAATAATCAAGATAAATGATTCCGACACTAGTAGTTTTCCTTAAAATACAAACGTATGTATTACAAAAAAGATAAATGTGTGCAGTAAATGTGATGTTTTATTTAAACACATAACTCTAAATGTTTTGCTTTTTCTATAAAACAAAATAAATGTGCGTTTAAGACGTTTATTAATTAGTTAGAAGATACATACAAGTCACACAAAAGATATAAATATCCATAAATGCACAGAATCTTCGTTTACTTTTCTTTGAATAAAGTACTACATTGCCAAATGCGATGTTTAAAAAAGTTTCTGACAAACAAACAAACAAGCAAACAAACAAACAAACACACAAAATAGAATTATTATGCCACTACACATAAAACGACTCAAATGCAGTACAAATAACAGCCCATATACATTAATAATAAAGAACAATGTACATTTAAGTCACTCCAATAATGCATGCATCATGTCAAAATGAGGAATATATCTTCAAAAAGTTTAACAAAAACAAAACTTGGGCAAATATATAATAATGGGGTAAACATGTGCTGTGAGCCATAAAAACAGATTACATGAGAGAGGCAAAATATAGTCATATCTAGAGAAAGCAATAGAATATACAATGTAATTGTCTACAGTTCCAAAAAATGTTTTACATACTTTACATTAAATTATGAGGTATTTCGTGCATGTCTTTTTCATTTTAAATATATGTGACCCGACGTGTGACTTTTGGTCCAAATGCTCAAATGACGTCACTAAGTAAAATGACGTAAAAATAATGCATCAAATGTTTGTTTTTAAGAGGATTTTCACCTGCCCATAAAAAGTATAAAAAGCTTTTCAGTGACGATTTTTTGCAGGTGATATCAATATCTTTGCAAAATTATCTCATTAAGTTAACCCCAAATGTATTGATAAAAATGTATCGCCGTTATATTTGACATGTACACCGTTCATGATACTTCAGGCATTTACTTCATTGTGGTGATATGGACATAAATAATAGGAATATTTTAGTTCTGTATTTAAAATTGTAATCTTCAAACATAGCCCTTTCAAACGATACCAATTTCTCAATATCGCTAAAATAAGCAATTGGACCCAAAATGTCAGACTCGGACACATATTACGGTTGTTATTGTAGCAACGATTAAAATATTTGTGTTCTTAATTAAAAGAAGAACATTTACGTAAATAATGCAATTTGTTTACTTTCCTTTTGCAAGTTGAACACACACGTTTATGTATTGGTATTCTGTCCAAATCTCAATAAAACAAATGTTTTAAGATTAACACGCCTTGGTTTGTATGTATGCATGTGATAGATTGTGGATTATCTTTTATTTTCGGCAGATTTGCACTAAGAACAATTACTCACGATAAATTAAAAAAATTACCACATAAACGTGTAAGTAAATACGTATGAATTAAAGATAAAATTAAACAAAAGTTACAACATAATACCTTATGCATTAATAAATGTACACTTATATTTCGAAAATTAAAAAAATAAACACGTACGTTTGTAGATGATATTATATAGTTTATAAGAAACATACACATTATTTTGATGACTTTAAATATTGTTTCTAGTTTCTACACATGCGTTTTTATCTTGAATATTTCAGATATACACCTTTTAGATGGAAATAGTGTACATATAGTAACAGTAAAAGTAAAAAACGGTATTTTATCGTATTACTGCTGAAATGTCAGAAAACAGTGGACTTGAAGTCAGCGCGGCACACTATAATTCTACTCAATAATTGGATAAAGTGTATGTATTGTTTTATTTTGTAGTCCAAATTTCACATCTTAAATGTCAAAAGTTATGTCTTGGTACCGAAGGTATGATTTTCGCGTACCGCGTATCGGCCATTTACTATTTTGTACATCCCATACTTACGTACTAAAATGCGGATTCACCCTCATATAAATGTATTGAACAATAATGCTTTAGGTGACGCAAGATATGTATTGCAAATATTTATATATTTAGTACGTTTGCATCATATTTTTGCAGTAGAAGTTACTTGTATATACTCATTATTTCAGTTTAATTTAACAAGTGATTGAATATGTTGATTTAATTAATGGGAAACCATCGCGTAGTAGTTTACCCAACGGGTAAACGTTTCTTATTAGAACATAATAAACCATTTCTAATCTAAATGGTTATATTTATGGTAAAACGTTCCTTATTTGGTACATTTAAAGTGGACAACGGAACTGGCTAATGCGTAAATGCTGGAATGTACTTGAGCATGCGAATATGGTGAGCCTAGAATTTCTAAATTGAGTACAAAATAATAATAAAGCGAAGGGTAGAAAGAAAATATATAAACTTCATAACATATATCATCAACAATTGAAATAGAAAAATACAGTAAAATGGTGCAAAACAAATCACTCGCTATATGCTTTTTACAGTGGTTGTAGCGGTAACCCATAATGATTAGGGTTGACAGCGATGTAATTTCTAGGATCCTCATCAAGTGCTGCCCACTGCTTTCCGGAGTATGTTCACCCACTCAGAATGTTCTTTAGTTCGAGTAGAGGCTTCCTTGATTGTAGTAGACCATAGTTGCTTTCTTGCTTGCGTTCGGAGAGCCAGGCAGCAATTCTTCATACTTTACTGTGTATATAAACAGGGAAATGTTTTCAAGTGCATACGAAACTTGCTAACCACGCAGTAAACGTTCAGTATTTCAATACATAATTATGTAATTATAAATAAGTTTTTAAAGAAATGGACACCCCACATTGTAATTATCTTGCAATGCTGTTTAAACAGTTTAGTTTTACAAATAACTGAGACTCGTTAGGGACTTTCCTGTTTTTGGCTGACCGAAGTGTTTCTCAAGTGCAGACCACGCACGCCGTAAATAATAGGATCGGTCGTAAAATTGATAGGTATCTAGTTTACGAGCTGCACCCCCATGGATAATCAAAGATACTAAATACTACATCTGAGAAAAGCCAAACGATAGAAAAAATTGACTACGCCTTCAGTACATTTAATAAAGAAAACACTTCTTAGTTAGGACTAAATAAAAGTAGTGTTTCGGATAAAACGACTTACCTTGCAAATGAAGTCAACCTTAATATTTTGTATGTCTGGTATATTTTCCTTTTTAAATTCCTGTCCCAAACAAAGAATTTCCAAAGAAAAAGTCTGACCCTTTCTACATATCTTTGTTCAAGTGGTTACCCGAAAAACACTATTTGTTTGGCCTTAGGATCCCTTATCTACTAAAGATCTAATTTACCATGTTCCGTTAGTGATGTGTCAAGTTGCTGATATTTCGGACCGTCGTCCGCGGTTGTGTCCGGATCTGTTCGTACTACTCGGGGCCTACTGACTGGCGTTAGATATTCAGCTGTCATCGCGCTGGCGTCCTCCACTATTTCTGCTTCGTGGTGTCCATGGACCGGTGAAACAGTTACCGCGGTACGTGGGTCGGCCACTGCGTATGCTGGACCTTCTTTAAAATAAAGTGGTATGTGCAAGAGACGGGTCTATTAGGTTAAAACAGCTTTGATGCATTCCATATACAGTGTGTTCGACTTATAACTGTGTATGTGAATATATTTTGCACTTAGATTTGTGATTATAATTCTATATCTCTATATGGCGAATTGGTCCTAAGATGACTATTTGACCTGCTATTGCAAACACAAGAATTTGTCAGTCTGAGTATATGTACACGGTACGCATCTTCTGGTTATGCTAAGATACAACTATATAAGTATATTTATGCTTTCATTCTTTTAACATGTAAGCATATGCCACCCTCATTAGATACCTGCACTGTAAAGTTTATGCTTATTGATGTTTTTGTTTTAATACTAACCGTCTTCGTCAGGGATGACGTCGTAAACAACGGCGTTTTCGTGGTACACAGTATCTCGTCTGACATCCACGGGTGGTTTGGGTATTGTCTGCGGCTGTCTGTGAAAAACAGATACCGCTTTACATGTGTTTTTCGTCCTTTTCATGTATGTTAATACTGTTAAGTGTCAGATATAAATGTTGAAACCAAGCAATTAAGTAAATGCGTGTATATATGCTATTTACTAAAGCTTTATATTTATTATTGCTACAGTCCTTGTATGTTTATGTAAGTGTATTTGTGTATGTGTATGTGTGTGTGTTTGTTTGTGTTTGTACATGCGTGCGTGCCTTCGGGCTTTAGTGTGCAGGCGGATTTGTAACAGTGTGTGCGTGTATAGTTTGTACGCCTCCTTGCCAGAACCCAAATTATATTCAGTTATTAACCTGCAAAACTTTTGTTAGTTTTCAAATTATTCTGATAATAAATATATTTTAAATAACATTATTTTGCGAGTGGAATAACTCATTTTTGATTTCAATTTTATATGCAGAACAATCTACATGTATGAATATGCCAATTAAAGCAGTCATTTAAAACGCAAAATAATGTAATATCGGTGTTTGTTCACTTTAAACTTTATCTGTCAACATTCTTTCTTCGAACATCTATTCAATTTATTTTAACATAACTCTAAGAACATTTTAAAATATACTTTTTATTTGTGACTACTGAAGTTATTTTATTTAACCTTCTTTTCAAGAGGACGACAGTCACGACGACAACAACAGCAAACAGGAAGAAACTTCCAACTAAGGCCCCGACAATGATGTACACGTTCCCTTGCGAAGGATTGCCTTTATCTGTAAACGTTGCAATATCGTTTAAAATAAACGAGTGCACTACGATAGAATAAAGTCAAACGGAAGTCAGTAATTATCGGGGTAAGAATTTTACGATTTGTATCTCAGCTAAATTTGAACACTTCCCGTTTAGCAGACACCGAATTGTAAACCACTCACGTGCACAAACACCAGATAAAGGACTACATGAGCCATCTTGGCACGTTTGGGGGCATACAGTGCATGTTCGTTCACTTGCGTTGGCGTTGATATATCAATCTGTATGCATGTTTGCTTAATGTTTCGGTTGCGTAAAAGAATAGTTATAATAAACATTCTGCATATACAGCACACAATATTAAAAATAATTACCATGTTGTCTTCTACGCTCGTCACAAAGATCCCCTGTAAAACCTTCCCTGCAGCCGTATAGACATGTGCCATCGACATGAGAACACACTGTTTCGTTCTTGATGGCAGGTAGGCAATTTAAACTGCAGCTATGTTCGCATTTACTTCCGAAAAAGTATTTTGTACATCCTTTCGTACACTCGCCAGACGTTTGTTCACATTCGTTAAAAAGACAGTTAGTGCTACATTCTTGATTACAAAGAGGTCCATGCACGGTTTGGGATTTACACTGTTTACAATGACCCGTGGCTTTCACACACTCGCCATTACAGCTGTCACTGCATGTGTAGTTGCAATAATCTCCCCAGAAACCCTTTTTACATTCTTTCTGACATAGACCAGATATCTGATCGCACGAATAAGCACAATTTGCGTTACATTTTGTGCATGTATTTCCCCAGTACCCATCGTCACATTTGTTACATTTGTCTATTGAAATACAGGATTTACAATTTGTCAGACACCTGTGGTTGCACTTGTCACCCCAATATCCATCTTTACAAGGTGAACACGATCCGTCAGATTGTGAACATGGACCTAAACAGTTCGTATTACAACGCAATGCACACCTGTCATCATAATAACCGTCATTGCAAGGTGTGCAATACCCGGTCAATTGATCACATGTTTTACTACGACAGCCTTCGCTACATTCAATAGTACAATACGATGACCAGAAACCGGGTACACATCCTTGGTCGTCACAATGATAGTTCTTACATGTGCCAGTACAACACTGGCAGTAGTCACAGTCGCAATCGCCTGAAATACAATAAACACATATTTTATACATCACACTTTGTACAAACTCATTAGGTTCCTCTTATGTTATACTAATTGTTAGAATTGATTTTAAAACTCAAGAGTCCATTCGATGAAAAGAAAACACGGCTTCAATTTTGTATAGAATTTTAAGTACTGGAATAAATGCGATTTTAACATTAACAGGAACTATTTTGAAAACATAATCGGCGCTTTACTTTAATAGGTACAGAAGTAAATAAAAAAAGTGAAAGCGGTCTCGACCCCTTGCGACCCTTCCCGCTACATGATAAGAACAAGTCTAAACCCTATGGGGTCTGGGCCTCCTATGACGCTGTCTGTTAGGTCCCAGCACGCGGCCTGAGGCCCCTCGTATAGGCAACCTATGGGAAATCTAAAAAAGGCCAGTCTGGGCCTCGATGGCATTGCCTGCGAGGCCTAATCATGTAGTTCTGGAATACCAAAGGCGCTGTATAAAAGAACCTGAAAGGGCCAGTCTGGGCCTCCCAGTGGCACTGTATGGGTATCTCGAGCACTACAATACAGACTTCCCATGGCACTACATTCTGATCCTAAACACACCGTAAATGCAGTTTAACCTTAATACGCAAGATCAATTGTCATTTATAATAAATTAAAACCTTTTTATTACCAAATCTCATATTACTATAAAGTTGTGTTGCATACACAGTTACTAAATAAAGAAACATAAAACACCATCAGCCGTCACCTGCGGAACTCTCTCAGTATTAATAAGCTATAAATAATAATCATTTCAGTTTCATCTGTCAACAGAAAGCAACTGTCAATCATTCATAAAATATTTTTTAAATATTCTTTATCGATTGTACATACATATTATAGCTTAAGAAAGTTAAATGTTGTTATACACTGTAACAATACCATTTTGATTTTAAAACTATGATTGCACATTGGCTTACGAAGAACAGAATAAAGATAAAGCAATGATATCGATCATTTGAACTTTTACAGCTGATTTTGAAATTTTTTAACAAATTCCTTTACGCGCGAATGAGTTTCAAATGTTAACTAAAATGAAATTTTAGGAGGAATGTGTCTCAACACAATAAACAACATACGACATTGTACATGTACATTGTATCATTGCAATATTGCAGATACACTATTATATTAAATGTTATTTATTTAGAGATACAAGTAAGCCTTCGGAGTCAGTCTTATACGACCGCTTTTGGACAATAACAGTGCCAATATCAAATTTCCTATTTAATTACAAGTGTGTTACATGTATATAACTTCACACAATAACAATTGCATGAAATCCGCAATAAAATAGACTTATGCAAAATAACACTTTGGGCCCGGGTTCACCAGTAAAATAACCTATCGGACGGCTAATTGAAATTGCATTTTTAAGATATTTAGATTTTTTAATCAGCTCAGTGTACACTAAAATTATGCTTTAATTAGAATGTTACATTGTAATTAGTATACGAGTATATTTTACAGCTTGGCGCATCAAAGTAAATCCTGTATTCCATCTGGTAAGTAGATGTTCTTGTTAGAAGAAGCAAACTATTTATCTGCATAAACATTTAGGAGATTTGCAGAGAAAAATGTTGCAAACAAAGTAAATAAAGTCAAGTTTTAAAAGCACCATGACAAACATACAAAAACTCTTACCACGAAATGCGCAAACAGCACAGCGTAACAGACATTTAAAATAAAATGTGTATTTGCTTATTTAAAAAAAAATATTTATTCTTTATTTAAATGAGTTCTCCTAGAAATGGTGAGTTATCACCTTAGTATGGTCAATAACATTCATTGGGCACTAACCATACCCATATTAACAAAACAAACTTAAACATTTAGTCCAGGTAGGTCCTTGCCTTAATCGAAACGCATTAAGCTCCCTCTATTCCACCTTGTCCTTTGACAATCAATTGTTTCAAAGTTCGAATTGCATCCTTTCTGTAACGTTATATTATGCTATATAATCAATAGGCAAATGTGTCATATTATATGGCGACCTAGAAACTTACCTCGAAGTGTGTGGGCTGCTACTTTGGCACTCTTGATGACGTCATGTTGACGTATGACTTCCACAACAACCCACAACGTTTACACGACAACGTTGGTGAAACAGATGTCGAGCCTGAACATCGACCACCTAATGTCATAGCCGCTAAAGGAGCAAACCACTAGCCACTGCGTTCTATAGATCTACAACAGTTACTGCCATTAGGTGTGCTAGCGCTAGTGGGCATTCTATCCACTTTCTTCATCTTCAAAGGTAAACGCCACAACGACAACCTAATGAATGGACCAACCACAGGGGGCAAATGCACCATGTCAGACAGCAATTGATCCAAATATCTGTATTCCAGAATTACATACAGAGCCGTATCTGACAGACGTTTGTAGCAAACCCACCAAACCCACCAGCCAACGGCCGGTTCTGCTACTCCAAGATGGGCACACCTCACACACGTTCATGAATTATCGAGTGGGCAAAGTCTCACTATATAATATTGCAAGTCCTACAGACACACACGTCCCTTGTCCTCTTGACGTTTCCGTGTTCGGGCCCTTCACAGCTTTCTACTATCAAGAGTGTACGTATTACATATATATGGAAAAAACATGGGACAGACGGTTAACAAATACAACATGGGTTGGATCTCGTGTAAGGCCTATTTCAAGACTATGACGCCCATGAATGTTATTTCGGGATTTGGTAAGACTGAGTGTTACTCACTCTGTCCAGACGTGTTTGCCCGAGAGAAACTGTACCCCAGCGAGGTGTTCAGAGAAACGACCCCAGTGCAGAAGATAATGGCCATGAAGACAGGAAGGGGCGCCGTTGACGACTTCCTTGTAGAGATGGCTGAGAAGAAAAACCCACCTTGCACGTGTAACTGTAGTTGCAACAAACCATGTACTATAGTGAAGTCGACCAACCCTACACCCAAGCCAAGCGGTCGGGCTATTACCGACGATGGTTTCATTGAGGAGCTGGCCATTTAAGAACAGGTCAGGCAGACCATTGGTGCATCTAGGCCCTCGACTGAGTCACAGCAACCATCAACAAGTGGACTCAACATTTCTAGAAATGTTGTAAGAGACACTGTCTCAGATTCGGAGGACGACATCGAACTCGACGAAAGTGCAAAATGCTGTGTCTGCAAGATGACATCACCCCTGACCTCCACACGTTTCAGGATTAAAAAATAGTCAACTAGGCTGAGTGTGACTTCTGCGGACACTGGACATACTTTCCCCAAAGTTAAACAATCAGGCATAATGACACCTTCCTGTGACCGCATTGTGAAATCTAATACAATCCTTAAATCAGTATTAGAACAGTTACTTAAAAAAAAATTAAATTGTTGATTCCAAAAAAGTTATACATAATTACCCAAAGTAAACATACGTTATGATATTTTTCTCCAGTTATATGTTTTAACATTAAAACATGCTCTAAACACTGTTGAAAAAATGTTGTTTTCGGACATATAATAGCCTAAACAATTTCCTTTTTCAAGAAAAACAAACTATTACATTCCACCTATAACGCCAATGTATGTAAGCCAAAGTCAAGGGCACGGATCGAGCGAAAAACAAGCAGCTGATTGACATGAACTAAATACAATTTTGTAAAGAGGTGAACACAATTGGTTTAAAGTTAAAGTTTTTCATGTTTCTTGGTTTAAATAGTTGATTTAGATATGGGTTTACACATTAGTTTGTATTAATGACATCATTTCCTTGTCCATCTACCGCGCATGCCAACATATTAGGGTTAAAGGGCACGAACTTATGAGCAAAGGTCATAACTTTTTAATCTGACAATCAATCAAATAACGTTAGAAACGTTTATATGTATTTATTTCTATTACATCAAGTATTTAAATAAATACAACGTTTACAATAAACGACAAGACACACACACACCGATGCAAAAGTGGTCATAGGGTTACACTTTGAGTATTATTTCTTCGTTGTTATTTTCAGCCTTTTAACACCCCACAACGATATCTTCCGTATTGTGTGAAACTATTGTATAGCAATTGCGTTGAGTTGAAAAGTAGTTTCTCTAATTACCAGAAGTACAATGATTATTGTCACAATGTTTTGTTCCTAGTTCGGTCCTGGGTCAGTTTCTTTTGATCTGTTAATGCACAATGTATTCGTAAAAAGGTTCAATGTGCATATATATTCTAAAAGGTTACACAAGCACTAGTCACCAGCTGTAGAAAGTAAGATTAATCTGTTATAAGAGAAAGTCCTTAGAAAGCATAGTTTTAATTTGGAGAACGGCAAAATATTTTTTCAGAGCTCTCTATCAATAGTAATGAAAAGTGCCACACCATCGCATTTCCTAGCACATGAGCGGAACTCTATTTAAAGAACCCAATGCATGCAACACATGATTGCAGAGGACCAGATAAAAACAACAGAATAATGTAGTTTGGCGTCATTTTACAGCCGTTCCACAAGCACTAGATAATAGGTGTATACCAAATAATCTTACCTCGATGGGTTGCTGTAAGTATTAAGTATATCCATAGCGCACATTGAAACCAATGAAAACGTGAATCATCTTCCATGTTGACAGTAACATGTCTTAAGCAATAATGACAGAGTGCGACTTTTCTTCCGCATTTTGCACAGCCATATACAATGTATGTAGTGCTAAGATGGCGTTTCCTGTGATTGAAACTCGAATAAGATTTTATACATATTCGTACAAGCAGCATATAAGAGGGTGAAACCCCTCTCCTCACTTGCGTACTGCTTACTGCTTTATTTTAAGCCTGCGTTCTGCGCACCGCCTTATTTTGGTATTGATTACTGTGTACCGTTTAACAACAAAAACAACCTTTTTCGCGTTTCCATTTTCATGAAGAAGATAATGTTGACAGTTTTTGGCATGAACAGGCACACTCCTTCATTCATTCTCTCTTTTTCACCCCTTTCTTTTTAATTTTACTTCTTTTCACCTTCCTATCGTTCTGTTCAGCTTCTAATTGGACTGGTTGGAGAAAGTAAATGCACATTTATTTATTTTTCTTCTCCAAAAAAAGTTGAGAAAGTTTGAGGTTTGTTATAGCATAAAAATGATTTAAGCCACAATGATTATCATTGACCGCACGGAGGCGGTAACTTAACGTTATTTTCTTGAAGAACACATTTAAGAAATAATAAATAAAAAATAAACAATAAAAATCTAAAAAACACAAACAATAGTAATTTTTCTAAATGTCTGTTGCGTCTTGGTGTTCTGCGTGTTTTTGTTTTGTCCTGTGTGTTTGTTTTTGTACAAACCATTTTGTCATGGTGCCCTTAAAATTTACATGTCTACATTGTTTACAACATTCTTTCTGTGAACATGGTTTCAATTTATATTTCAAACGCTATATGTGTTGTGTTTGCTTGATTAAATAAATCCGACCTCCCAAATCCATGTTTATTCTAACCAATGCTGAAATTGCGAAAATACAAACACTAGTGTAGCGAGCGCGCGAAAAGTTTAGAATTATTTTATCTTTTAGGTCACGTTTGTTGTGTTTCTTGAAGAAAATTACACCTTTTAGAAGTAAAAGTAGTTGTCTGCGTACGATATAACATCAATTCTGCTTACTGCTTACTGACATTTTGCGTACTGCGTAAAGTCTAAAACATTGAACACGTGGGACTTTAACTGAAAGGATACTTTGTAAACTATTTTACATGTAGTTTCTAGAATTTATGCACTCGTGTACATAATTCTTCATTCCGCAAAAAATATCAAGAACATATTGCTAGCGTTGACCTCAATTTTGTCGAAGGTGTACATCAGTGGTAATACCCAAAAGCCCATGCGAGGAACCCTTTCAAAATACTAGCATTCAATAATTGCCAATAAAATAAAAGAATTTAAATGCAATGAGTAGTCAAAAAAATGGATATATATAATGATTCATATATATTGATTCAATAAAACACAATGTGTAGTACTTCCAGGTGTTTCGCCCCTAACCATTATATTCTAGCGTTTCTAGCGCCCCCAAATCTCGCTTTCGTCCTAGAAATAGTAGTATAGTGGTATTTGGGGAGTCCAATTTATCTAAAGACACTCAAAGTCATCAGGAATCATAGCCTGCATGTGAAAGGTAACATCTTCTGTTTTGTTGAAGCCAATGGTACGCTGACCCCCTTGGCGCATGAGCGAACTCAAATATAAACAACATACAATCAATGGTCAATGAATCCTATTGATTTCAAAGTTACTTTAATTGGTTAGATTCGGAGTTTGGGTGTTGGCGTGTGCGGCTGTTTATTAACTTGCTTTGTCTTTTTTTGTATTGCGTTGCATACATGTTGTTGTTAAATTTATACTATATAAATAGTGTCCTTAAAAACTCAACCTAGAGGAAATGGAAAGATGTTATAGTTTTAATATTTACTCATTTATTCATTTCTAAACATGGCCCTTCTGCCACACATATGTCAGCACTTTTAGAGGTAGAATACTTTTGTATTGAGAATTATTATTTTTACTCCCATCCTTTCTGAAGTTCTTCATTATACTGGCCTTAAACATCCTTTAACTGGTCTGAGCAAATAGTAAAAAGCGTTTCATTGACCGTACCAGGCAGATACCCAATATTTCTTAGAGCGATCATTTTTATAAACAAAACAAATGAACAATACAAACACAATTTAAAAAAACAGTTTATGCTAAATATATGTTACATCTTTTTCTTTTGCGTGTTCCGTATTAAGCTAATTTTGTTTGTTATTGTACGAGATATTTTGTCATGGAAGCCTTTTAACTTTACATATCTAATTTGTTTGCAATATTTTAAAAAATCTATTTATATTATACGATTTATTCTTTTAAGAGTGATTGTTCCAAATAACTTTTTTGCAGATCCCACTAAATAAATTCAAATGTTGGTATGACCTCTCCATACAACGCTGATACATTATATATGCCAAATGCTAGACTAAAACGAACAATTTATTAAGCTGCTCACCAATACAAGGGAGGTAATCACATTAACTAAATAGTCAAGATAAATGATTCCGACACGAGTAGTTTTCCTTAAAATACAAACGTATGTATTACAAAAAGATAAGTGTATGCAGAAAATGTGTTATTTTACTTAAACACATAACTCTAAATGTTTTGCTTTTTCTACAAAACAACATAAATGTGCGTTGAAGACGTTTATTCATTAGTTAGCAGATACATACAAGTCACACAAAAGATATAAGTATCCATTAATACACAGAATCCTCGTTTACTTTGTTTACTTTTCTTTGAATAACGTTCTACATTGCCAAATGCGATGTTTAAACAAAGTTTCTGACAAACATACAAACAAACAAACAAACAAACAAACACACACAAAATAGAATTATTATGTCACTGCACATAAAACGACTCAAATGCAGTTCAAACAGCCCATATACTTTAATAATAAGGAACAATGTACATTTAATTCACTCCAATAATGCATGCATCATGGCAAAATCAGGAATATATCTTCAAAAAGTTTAACAAAATACAAAACTTGGGAAAATATATAATAATGGGTAAACATGAGCCATACAATTTAATACAGATCACATGAGAGAGACATAATATAGTCATATCTCGAGAAAGAAATATAATATACAATGTAATTGTCTATAGTTCCAAAGAAATATTTTACATACCTTACATTGAACTATGAAGTATTTCGTGCATGTCGTTTTCATTTTTAATATATATCAGTTGTTATTGTAACAACGATTAAAATATTTGTGTTCTTTATTAAAGTAAAACATTTAAGTAAATAATGCAATTTATTAACTTTTCTATTGCAAATTGAACACACACGTGTATGTATTGGTATCTGTCCAAATTTCAATAAAGCAAATGTTTTAAAATTAACATGCCTTGGTGTGTATGTATGCATGTGATAGATTGTGTAATTATTTTTATTCGGCATATCTGTACTTAGAATAGTTACTCACGATAAATTAACAACATTTAGTACATGAACGTGTAAGTAAATACGTATGAATTAAAGATAAAATTAAACAAAAGTTACAACATAATACCTTATGCATTAGTAAATGTACACTTATATTTCGAAAATCAAAAAAGAATAAACACGTACGTGTGTAGATGATATTATATAGTTTATAAGAAACATTTAAATTATTTTGATGACTTTAAATATTGTTTCTACACATGCGATTTTCTCTTGAATATTTCAGATATACACATTTTAGATGGAAATAGACGCAGTAGTCAAAGGCATATCAACACACACACATGCTGTGTAGTGTACATATTGGTGAAATGTACATTCCAGTTATACAAGCAAAACTATGCGATTAATTGGAAATGTGCTCCTCTTGTTGACGTACGGATTTGAATATAGCCAGGGATACATTCGATTATGTTTGTTTGATATTTTTGAATGTTTGTACAATGTATCTCCCTAAGAGAAAAACAACAACAACAAAAAACGGTATTTTATCGTATTACTGCTGAAATGTCAGAAAATAGTGGACTTGAAGTCAGCGCGGCACCATATAATTCTACTCAGTAATTGGATATAGTGTATGTAATGTTTTATTTAGTAGTCCAAATTTTAACATCTTATTTGTCAAAAGTTATGTCTTCGTACCGAAGGCATGATTTTCGCGTACCGCGTATCGGCCATTTCCTATTTTGTACATCCCACACTTTTATGTACTAAAATGCGGATTCACCCTCATATAAATGTATTGAACAATAATTCTTTAGGTGACGCAAGATATGTATTGCAAATATTTATATATTTAGTACGTTTGCATCATATTTTGGTTGTAACATTTACTTGTATATACTCATTATTTCAGTTTAATTTAACAAGTGATTGTATATGTTGATTTAATTAAAGGGAAACCACCGTGTAGTAGTGTATCCAACGGGTAAACGTTTCTTATTAGAACATAATATACCATTTCCAATCTAAATGGTTATATTTATGGTAAAACGTTCCTTATTTGGTACATTTTAAGTGGACTACGGAACTGGCTAATACGTAAATGCCGGTATGTACTTGAGCATGTGAATATGGTGAGCCTAGAATTTCTAAATTGAGTACAAAATAATAATATAGCGAAGGGCAGAAAGAAAATATATAAACTTTATAATATATATCATCAACAATTGAAATAGAAAAAAACAGTAAAACGGTGCAAAAACCAAATCACTGTCTATATGCGTTATAGAGTGGTTGTAGCGGTAACCCATAATGATTAGGGTTGACAGCGGTGTAAATTCTAGGATCCTCATCAAGTGCCGCCCACTGCTTTCCGGAGTATGTTCACCCACTCAGGATGTTCTTTTGTTCGAGTAGAGGCTTCCTTGATTGTAGTAGACCATAGTTGCTTTCTTGCTTGCGTTCGGAGAGCCAGGCAGCAATTCTTCATACTTTACTGTTTATATAAACAGGGAAATGTTTTCATGTGCATACGAAACTTGCTAACCACGCAGTAAACGTTCAGTATTTCAATACATAATTATATAATTATATATAAGTTTTTTTAAGAAATGGACACCCCACATTGTAATTATCTTGCAATGCTGTTCAAACAGTTTATTTTTACAAATAACTGAGACTCGTTAGGGACTTTCCTGTGTTTGGCTGACCAAAGTGTTTCTCAAGTGCAGACCACGCACGCCCTAGATAATAGGATCGGTCGTAAACTTGATAGGTATCTAGTTTACGAGCTGCAGCACCCATTGATAATCAAAGATACAAAATACTTCAGCTGAGAAAAGCCAAACGATAGAAACAATTAACTACGCATTCAGTAAATTTAATAAAGAAAACACTTCTTAGTTAGGACTAATATAATAAAAGTAGTGTTTCGGATAACACGACCTTACCTTGCAAATGAAGTCAACCTTAATATTTTGTATACCTGGTATATTTTCCTTCTTAAATTCCTGTCCCAAACAAAGAATTTCCAATGAAAAAGTCTGACCCTTCCTACCTACATTGTATCTTTGTTCAAGTGGTTACCCGAAAAACACTATTTGTTTGGCCTTATGATCCCTTATCTACTATAGATCTAATATACCATGTTCCGTTAGTGATGTGTCAAGTTGCTGATATTTCTGATCGTCTTCCGCGGTTGTATCAGGATATATTCGTACTACTCGGGGCCTACTGACTGGCGTTAGGTATTCAGCTGTCATCGCGCTAGCGCCCTCCACTATTTCGGCTTCGTGGTGTCCATGGACCGGTGAAACAGCTACCGCGGTAAGTGGGTCGGCCACTGCGTATGCTGGACCTTCTTTAAAATAAAGTGTTATAAAGTGCAAGAGACGGGTCTATTAGGTTTTTTAAAACAGCTTTGAGGCCTTCCATATATAGTGTTTTCGACTTATAACTGTGTATGTGGATATATTTTGCACTTAGCTTTGTGATTATTATTCCATATCTCCCGATGGCGAATTGGTCCTAAGATGTCTATTTGACCTGCTATTGTGAGCACAAGAATTTGTCAGTCTGAGTATATGTACACGGTACGCATCTTCTGGTTATGCTAAGATACAACTATATAAGTATATTTATGCTTTCATTCTTTTAACATGCAAACATATGGCACCCTCCTTAGACACCTGCACTGTAAGGTTTATTCTTATTGATGTTTTTGTTTTGTTTTAAGACTAACCGTCTTCGTCTGGGATGACCTCGTAAACAACGGCGTTCTCGTGGTTTACAGTATCTCGTCTGACATCCACGGGTGGTTTGGGTATTCTCTGCGGCTGTCTGTGAAAAACAGATACCGCTTTACATGTGTTTTTCGTCCTTTTAGTGTATGTTAAAACTGTTAAGTGTCAGATATAAATGTTCAAACCAAGCAACTAAGTAAACGCGAGTATATATGCTGTTTACTAAAGCTTTATATTTATTATTGCTACAGTCCTTGTATGTTTATGTGAGCGTATTTGTGTATGTATGTGTGTTTGTTTGTGTTTGTACATGCGTGCGTTCGTTCGGGCTTTAGTGTGCAGGCGTATGTGTAACAGTGTGTGCGTGTATGGTGTGTGCGTCGCCTTGCCAGAACCCAAATTATAGTCAGTTATTAACCTTAAATACCGCAAAACTTTCGTTAATTTTCAAATTATTCTGAGAATAAATATATTTTAGTAATTTTTAGTAAACGTAAGTGACTTATAACACTAGAGCCGAAATAACATTATTTTGCGAGTGGAATAACTCATTTTAGTTTTCAAGTTTATAGGCAGAACAATCTATGAACTTGCCAGCAGTCATTTAAAACGCAAAATAATGTAATATCGGCGTTTGTTCAATTTAAACTTATCTATCATATCTGCATTGTTTACAACATTCTTTCTTTGAACATCTCTTCAATTTATTTTAACATAACTCTAAGAACATTTCAAAATATACTTCTTATTTGTGACTACTGAAGTTATTTTATTTAACCTTCTTTTCAAGAGGACGACAGTCACGCCGACAACAACAGCAAGCAGGAAGAAACTTCCAACTAAGGCAACGACAATGATGTACACGTTCCCTTGCGAAGGACTGCCTTTATCTGTAAACGTTGCAATATCGTTTAAAATAAACGAGTGCACTACGATAGAATAAAATTCGTAAATATGTCACATTATTAAACGGAAGTTAGTAATTATCTGGGAAAGAATTTTGCGATTTGTATCTTAGCTAAACTTGAACACTTCCCGTTTAGCAGACATCGAATTGTAAACCACTCACGTGCACAAACACCAGATAAAGGATCACATGAGCCATCTTGGCACGTTTGAGGACATACAGTGCATGTTCGTTCACTTGCGTTGGCGTTGATATATCAATCTGTATGCATGTTTGCTTAATGTTTCGGTTGCGTAAAAGAATAGTTAAAGTAAGCATTCTGCATATACAGCACACAATATTAAAAAATATTACCATGCTTTATTCTACGCTCGTCACAAAGATCCCCTGTAAAACCTTCCCTGCAGCCGTATAGACATGTGCCATCGACATGAGAGCACACTGTTTCGTTCTTGGTGGCAGGCAGGCAGTTTAAACTGCAGCGATGTTCGCATTTACTACCGAAAAAGTATTTGGTACAGCCTTTCGTACACTCGCCAGACGTTTGTTCACACTCGTTAAAAAGACAGTTAGTGCTACATTCTTGGTTACAAAGAGGTCCATACACGGTTTGTGATTTACACTGTTTACAATGACCCGTGGCTCTCACACACTCGCCATTACATATGTCACTGCATGTGTGGTTGCAATAATCTCCCCAGAAACCTTTTTTACATCCTTTCTGACATAGACCAGATATCTGATCGCACGAATCAGCACAATTTTCGTTACATTGTGTGCATGTATTTCCCCAGTACCCATCGTCACA
>Ga0224511_10000173_pt1 | contig 24801 bp, 18 predicted proteins | sample SF_May12_sed_USG_2_FD_169988 | JGI IMG/M metagenome (GOLD analysis project Ga0224511, IMG submission 169988) | Sediment microbial communities from San Francisco Bay, California, United States - SF_May12_sed_USGS_8_1 | ecosystem: Environmental > Aquatic > Marine > Sediment | place: USA...
TGGCTGATATTGTGTAATGTTTGTAGGAAATGTCCCCAGCTTCCACGCTCCCTGAACACTGTTAAATATTTTACACATTATTGTTTTTCTCAATCCAAAAACATGCTGCTGGGATGACTTTTGCATGATTCCACTGTCTGTTTTCTCTCAAAGCTTAAAACTATTAAGGAGAAATTTGGGGTTACCTCCCCCGCGATCTCTCCTCGGAAGGTAACCACACATATCAGTTATAGTGACGTTGTGAACTGCTTCATCTGAACACGGGAACATGTGTGACTCCGCTAGTGCTGACACTGTTCATTTTTCAGCTTGTGTATATAGTTTTTGTGTAATTAGCTTGTAGATTTTTACAAGTTTATATTGTAACTTCTAAAACGTAGTTCTCTGGGCGGGGCAAGCCATTAAATAAACCTTGAACCTTCAAAGTTATGCTAAATCACCAGTAAAAATGTTTTATCTTCACTGTAACAGCAGATGTTGTCTGCCAAAGTCATTTATATACAACTAACCTTTTCTTGCTTCTATTCTCACTAAGCGTGCTTTTACTATTTTTTTGATAAAATCTTAGGCTACCGGCACAGCCCAGCTCTGAGCATAAAAATGCATTTCGAGTGCCCATGAGTAGAACATCGCTATCGCGGCGTTGTATCATCTGGGTTGAATACTTGTAGGAATTTGGTCAACAAAAAAGCAGAAGTTTTTACCGCGAGCCAACTTCCAGAAACGTCGACCCTTATGATCGGTCAAGGTCAGTGCCACCGCTGGATGGTCCGATGACCGGGCTGGCTATTGGTCACCAGGAGAGGGACAGCGCTGCGAAAAGGCGGAAGGATGAATACAGACGTGATCTCGAGCAGCAAATGTATGCTGCTAAGAACCCAAACAGGTGAGGTCGGATTCTTCAACTCTTCGAACTATTATATTTTGTTTAATAGTTTCACTCGAGCTGTTGGCCAACCAATTTAATTCAAGATCTTTCGATCTTGAGCCAAGCTCTCTAGTCATTGCGCTTAGCCTATATAAACGTCTGTGATTACATATTTTCAGTCCCTTATCCAGATTATAATCTAGCTTGTATGATCTTTTCCAAATTTAGCCCTGACTAGCAGTGTTGAAGTCATATTTAATAACATTCTTGTTTTCTTCAGTCCTTTGACTAAATCTATTGTCTATATATTAAACCCACAGTCATGGACTGACAAAAAGCTTGTATATCGGTGTTGATGTGTCATTTTTTCGTCTGACTGTTATAGGGACCCAGGATATACCCCAAGAGATGGTTATCCAACCGCTGGGCGCTCTCAATATCAACCCGCTCCTTACAGGTAAGCGTTGCCCCACCAAGATCTGAGAAGCAATTCTGTTTTATTTCACTAGTGTTCTGTCGCCTATTAGTCAAACCCGACAGCTCTGGGTCTGTGTCTGACACTTATCTCCGAAACGAACAGTTTCTGCTTGTAAAACTTTCCTCCTGAAAAGTTATCTTGATAAACAAAGACTTTTTACTTTTTCATGGATAGCATCCTAAGTCGTTGATCTTTACCCATGGTGTACGGTACTCCATAGAGAAAGTTATCATTTGAGTGTGCTTCCACTTGTTACAGTCCTCACAATCCGAATCCAGCAGAGACAAAATGATTTCACAAACAGGGAATCAGACTAGTTAGTGAGTGACCTTCGATTATAAGCCCAGTCACTATCCACTACGCCTATGCCTCCCCTTGATCGATCCTGATATACTGGAAATATTAGAGAGGTTGCATTTCCGTATCTGTAAACATAAAACAGTCCCAGATTGACATAATTGATGCACAAATGCAGACGAGTTACCATACCTTCTAACGGAATTTGAAGAAAACTTCATATGAGGTTACTTGAAACATTTTTCTTTTCTAGTTCATTCAAATAACTTTCACAGTTTGTAGGCATTCACTGATGTTATGAACTAATATACCAGACATATTCCTATATTTGCACTCAGTTTGTGCACCAAATCACCAGTAATAATAGGTGCTGTGCATTCGCATGCTCGCGACCAAAATTTTTGGTCGCGAACACACGGTCGTGGTGAAAAAGCTCGGTTGAGTTCAGGATAGATTTCGATCGGATCAGAGTTGTCCTCTCTTAGCTTTAACTCATCGAGTGAGTGACCGACTCACTGAGCGAGTCATTATACAATAGTAGATGAAATGGCTGTAATACCGGGTCAGTAGCGGGGTATACAACTCTCTACTATTCTCATACTAGTAATACTATCCTCAAACTAGTAATACTATCCTCAAACTAGTAATACTATCATCATACTAGTAATACTACCATTACAGCGATCAGCCTATGTTGGGTGACAGGAGACCGTTAGCATCAATACTAAATGACAGGCGTGAAGTTACCGACACCTCACCGCGAGCAGTCGCCGTTCACCCAGGCTATAACACTGGCCTTCTAGAAAGGGGCTTTACGGGCCTCTATGAACCCACATCACTACTAAACAGGGCTGCCAATGGGTAAGTTGATAGGATTATGGTAATAACTCTTATTTGTAAATCATGCGCTCTTCACTTCGCTATTGGGTATTTTGAAGCGTGAAATAAACGAATAATGGAGGCATTGTGCTGAAGGTCCCGAAATCAAGATAGCGTCTGCACGGGTTTTTAAAAAAAATCTTTGTTCACCTAGCAGGGAATGCGTATCCGACTCTCCTTAGAGCTGGCGAAGGTAAAGGCAGGAGAAATAGTAGTGACACCCCACCTCAATTACACTGTTACCGGTACAAATTGGCTCTCTAACAGCCATGTCCCCACACTATCATTGGGTAAAGGACAACCATTACCTTGCCTTAATAGGGTCTCTGCAAAAAAACCATTTAGTGCAGAGACCCTTCAACAGATTTATTCTTTTACAACTAGGACCGGTGTTCTTATTTTTGAATGGTCCGATTTTTGTTGTGGCCAGTTGTACCGCCACTTGGCATAAACTTTGAGAGGACATCCGCCGATCAGGCTTATAACTACTACGCCACCAGAGATCCACTCATGAATGATCCATACGTGCAGGGTGGTTATGTACCATCCCAACCTCAGGCACCTCACCGCAGCGCCCCGCAACAGCAAGCTCCGCCTCCACAATCATATCAGCCACCCCAACAGCCGGCGCAAGGGGCGTTTCCTACTGGCCCTGCCCAGAATGACAAGAGAGCCAATCAACTTGCTTACCAGCAAGAGCTCAAAAGACAGGTTGGTTTAATTTTGGGCATCCTTTATTAATCACTGTTGTACATATAACTCCTTGGGCGTGAAACTGCCTATGTGAACTAATGATGAATGACCATGAATAGGCACTTCCCCCGAAGGCAGGCTTTGTGTTGCGCATCATTGTCATGGTGTCATGAGATGGCACTGAGGTGGTTTCCCGTCGCCTTATTCAGGTTCCTGAAAGGTTGGGGGCCAGTCAACTTAGCCATATCTAACAAATCACCTGCTGAGACCTCAACTCTCTTTCATGAGTAGGGAGAGCTTGATTTTTAACAACCATGGAGTGATCTTGACCCTCATCCACTGATTGAGATCTCCTTTATTTATACCGTGGTGATCTGAATGAATGATGGACGGATAAATGCAAGGGTTTATAAGAGAAAATAAATGTTATTTATAAATAAACAAATAGGAATGGACCCAGAATCAACACAAGTAGTCAGTGACTAGCAGTTCGATGGGTCCCATAATTCAATGGCAGATTGAAAGCTGGTACGCAATGGCCATGAATGTAGTACCGCTTAACGGCATACATCCTTCTCCAAGAGATGACTGACTTTTTTCAAGCCTTTGTCCATGGTTGGACTTTGGCCTTCCTCCTCAATGTTCACAGATTGTATGATGGCATTGAGTGCAAATTGAGTCATTTTCTGCCACACCGGGAATTAAACCCGGGCCACAGAGAGGACAGACAATGAGACACATTTATTCTCCCATTGACCTATCATGACTGACTGGATTATCTTAAACGTAGATGGAGGAGAAGGAACGGGTGCGACAGAGTAAGAAGGCTGAGCAGGAAGCGTATGATCAAAAACTACAGGCGGAGATCGCCAACTATAATCCGTTTGGTAGAGGCGGTGGAGGCGCCCCCATGAAGGATGTTTCTGGTAACATAATGGGTAAGCATTGGCATCATTTTTCTGAAATAATGAAATGAAAGCCTTTGATTATCATGAGATTTAGAGGTTAGGGTATCAGGATCTTTAGCGAAGATTGCCGGGTTAGTTTATGGTGTGTGGGGTTGCCGCCCTAAGTCATCCTTGTTGAGTTTGGAGTGAAACAGGGATTACTCACAGAGCTGTCTGTCTTATGGGGCAGACACCAGGAGTCTCTGTATAGTTAAACATTGGAATAGTATTGCAGTAAACTTTTTGTGCAATACCCGCAGTGAAAATTATTAAGTTTAAAGCAAAAGGGAAGGTTCAATTATAGACTTACGGTGTCCATTGGGATGGCGCCAAGAATGTGGGAATAGTAATACGCTGTATATTTTCCAGGCACCTCTTTTTCATTCTGTTTCACTACTGAAAAACTGATAGAAAAGTTCCTGCCGTGGAACATTAGTGTAGTAATGCTGTTCAGTCCTTGGGCAACCCATTCTGTTCTGCTTTTGAACAGCTGATTTGCGATCCATGAACAAACAGAATGATGGAAGGACGCCTCGGGTGCCGATGGATGTCGGCTCGGCTGCTCCACCTCCTCCTATCTCTGGGAATACTCCTAGATTCACTCCTACGCTGCCGACGACTGACGTACTGGGTGGCGCCGACCCCAAGGAATTCGCTCGCGGGGGCAATGGAATATTTGGCGAACCCAAAACAGAAGGGCAGAAGACGGCAGCGGACAAGTATAAGGAGGAACTCCAGAGACAGGTAATGATCCATCTTAGCTCTGCCCGTTGCATTTACACCGATTTGAAATTCTGCAAATGTTCATTCTGCTGTTTGACTTTTAGGGATAGCCTGATGGCTGGAGGACTTCATTTAAAATTATGGGCTCAATTTCTAGTCATATCGGGTTTTCACTGTAGCTAGGTGGTCTTCACATTAACGTCTTTGGATTTGAAATTTTCGTTTTACGTATGAATCCTAGGTTTTCTTTTACAACTGTAAACCATGCTATTGTTTGACTTTTGGAGATAGCTGTATAGCTTAGTGTGAGAGTTGGGTCGAGATCGAAAGCTGAAAAAAAATCGATATACACTACTGATGCATTGACCTGCCCAACCAAAAATCCGTAGCAAGTCAACATATTTTCACACTCTAGTCCAGTTTGCTCTAAGTTGTCTGCAGCGAATGCGAACGAGTTATCAGGCAGTAATTCTGGCTTGATGCTCTCAGATTGATGAGAAGAAAGCTAAAGCTGAGGAGGAAAAGAGAAAGATAAAAGAGGAGGAAGAGCGTGAGATGAAACGTCTCGAGGCGGATCGAATAAAGATACAGAGAGAGTTTGAAGAGGAACAGGCTAAACAAAAGGCCAAGGAGGAAGAGGTAAATCCTACCTGTCTTTGATTTTATTATTATATTTTTTATAGATAACCTAGATAGGACCAAGAGGGTGTTAACATCTAAGTCTGTGGAAAAAAATGAGCTGGACTGATGTGATAAATGGAAGTTTTAAAATTCTAGTTTAGCAAATAATTCACGAGCTAGTCTGTCTTGTGTAGGAGTTGATGGACTGATCAGCAGCTAGTAGCATTGCGCCTTTGCTTTAGTTAATATTTTCATTCCCTTTTGTAGACGCGTAGAAAGAATGAAGAGATGAAAAAAGCTGCAGAGGAGAAGCGGCGCGCTGCCGAACTTCAGATAGAAGAAGCCGAAAAGAAACGCAAGGCGCGAGATGAGGAGGCTAGACAGAAAGCGGCTGCCGAACGTGAAGCGGAGTTGGCGATTAAAGCTCAGCCAACAGTGGCCAGGGGAGAAAGCCCTCCGATTCCTACACACCAGCCGGAGAGAAGCAAAACTCAGCCGCCTGGCTCATTTGTAAGTTCTGTTCTACTTGAGTCATTCAATGTTGTATAGTAAGTGGTTGAGACCTAGGTTGCACTGAAAAGCTCAATGAGGCGCCAGGTCTGTTAAACGTTAGATTTAGGTGGGTAACTAAAGGCAACTAGAACTTTTAGTATATCGATGCGTTAGACCACCGCTCCCCACACGGCCGTTGGCTAAGATAAATCTTACCTTGTTTGCTATCCAAGTGAATCGGTTATGGTTTTGTCTCGATTTTTCAATGTGTAGTAGCTGTATGACTGCTTAGGTCTGCTGGTGTTTACAGGAGCCTCGATCAGATTCCCCTCCTGTGCCAACTATGAGATCAAAGACACAGGCGGATCCCTCTCAGTTTGTAAGTAACGTCACTAATGCACTCAGTTTCTGTGTAGCTAAACAAAGTGGTTGCGCCGGAGTGATGGCTCATGTGCAGGTGTAGCCTGCATGAGTTCAGCTCAGTGACTTTCTTCAAGAGTCAATATTGTGACAATGGATTAGCCTACCTTGTACTAGACTTTTAATCATTTCGCTCATCATTGTCTGTGGTTGTTAGAGTAAACCGCTGAATCGTTGGAGACGCAGTGATCTGTTTGGACCGAATTCAGCTACCAGTCTGCTGTATCAACCTTCCCTTCACGCTCCTAGGGCTCCTACCTCATCTTCTCATGACAGGATTGCCTTTGTCTCCCACCCTCACTCTCATTCTTCTGGGTCATTATCCTGTGGTTCAGCCCAGCGGATTGATGGCACCGTCTCTAGAGACGCCTCTACCATTCAGCCCGGCTCACCCAGTACCCGGCGATTGGTGTACTCACAACCGACCGTTAGCACCAGCATGAGGTCATCGCATAGAAATTGCCGATCAAATATGTTAGGGTCGGTCCAATTAGGTGATCCGGAAGTTACGTCTGCAGTCGTTGGTCCATCCTCTCACCCATTCTCTTCACAAACACACGATGGTAATGGCCAGCCACTTGATGTTAATAATGATCTCACTCAACGTGAGCTAAGCGAGCCAGTCAAGGTTTCCAGTCAAGACAAAGGTGAGATTGTTCTCAATCACTGTGATCCACAGAAACATTCTGTCCTTTCGAGACTCTCGGCTGAAGAGGGAGAGTATCATTATCAGCCTCGCAGAGGTTCAATTTCACGTAATTTACATTCGTCTGCTTTAACAAGAAATCCTAGTGCTGCTTCTGGCCACACAGTGACTTTTGGTCTTGGAAAACCGAGCAGTGTGATAGGCCAGAATGTAATTTTGTCTCCAAGAGTGAGTCAAATTCACAGTCTACCTAATGGTGAGAAAGAGTCACAGTCTGCTGTCGGAAATCCTAGTAATGCACCCGGCCACACAGCGACTTCTGGTCTTGGAAAACAGAGCAATGTGATAGGCCAAAATATAATTTTGTCTCCAAGAGTGAGTCAAGTTCACAATCTGCCAAACGGTGAGAAAGAGTCACAGTCTTCTGTCAAAAATCTCAGTAATGCACCTGGCCATAGAGTGACTTCTGGTCTCAGAAAATCAAGCAGTGTGATAAGCCAGAATATTATTCTGCCTCCAATAGTGAATCATACTCACAATCTATCAATCGATAGCAAGGAGTCAGAATATTCTTCTGTAAAACTGCCCAGGGCCTCTTCACAGCACCTAGATTCCTCCAGACTTGGTGTGGAGTCTTCTCACAACTGCACTGGCGTGGAACAGCGTTTGAAAAAGCCCAGTGCAAATAAAATGAGAGATATGGTGTTCTTTGATGGTCTCCATGTTAATGTAAGAAACACAGGTAGGCGATGGTCAGTGAGACGTGACTTTAGTACACAATCAATACATCCTCCTTATTCTACACACTCACTAACACCCGTGGTGGAAGAAAAATCAAGAACAGTGTGTCACAAGGGATCAGATCTTGATGAGCAGAAAACTACAGTTGCTGGGTTACCCATGGCTCCGGTAAAAAGTCACGACAAGCAGCTGTCACAAGAATCCCTCACCGAAAGTGGTAGAGAGGCACAATCTTCGGTCAGACTGCCCAAGGACTTTTCACACCACCTAGACTCCCCCAGACTTGCTCAGAAGTCCTCTGTCAAACTGCTCGGGGACTTTTCACAGCACCGAGATTCTTCCAGACCTGATGACGAGTCTTTTAACAGCCCCACTGGCATGGGACAGCGGTTGACAAAGCCCAGTGGAAAAAAGACGAGAGATAAGGAGTCTTCTGATAGTTTTGGTGCGAACATACGGAACACAGGCAGGCGATGGTCAGCGAGACCTGAGTTTAGTACACACTCAATACATTCTCTTTATTCTACACATTCACTAACACCAATGGGTGAATTGAAATCACAAACAATTTGCAAAATGAGACTAGATGACGCGCAAAGAACCACAGTTACGGAGTCACAACCAACTCCGGTAGAATGTCATGACAAGCAGCCATCTCGAGACTTCCTCGCCGACAATCCCAACAACAATGTCATGGATCAGCGAAGTACGGGCAGCTTTTTTCTCCATCATCACCCACCATTGTCTTCTCCATCTGACCGTTCTACACTAGTATGTTATTATTTTTCACTCCTATCTTTCATGTTACAGTTGGACTTTTGTTCAGCTCTGCAAAATTTGCATTTTTCTATGTTTGCTACATTTATTTGGTGCAGTTTTAGTTGCACCACCTGATCATTTCTCACATCGATCTAGTGATCTGACCTACTATACCCATTGATATAAATATATGGATCGCCAATCCCTGATCTCAAGGTCAAGCAAACTTATTCACAAAAATAGACGTAAACTACGCAGGAATCGCTACATACTTGTCGCGGGTTGTCTTTCCTGTACGTTAAAGGGCGAACAACTGCGCATTAGTCTCCACTCAATTTACGAAATTGTCTACCTTTTCAATAAAACTTACAGCCCATCCAGTGAAACTGTACCGTTCTGTTGATGTCACAACTCAATGAGATTGTTGGGGGGGATCACCCTTGTATCGTGGACTGATTACCAATCCATGTATTCACACCAGTAATCATATCACCTTGTTTGTGACGGTTTCCTCGGTGATGACCAGGTAAATGGGATCGGTGATGGTGGTATCTACTGTGATCCATTGGAAGCCTGTACGCGAGCTTGCTAAATGCTTTGATTGATTCTCTTCAGGCAAATCCTGATCCACCGCCCGTGAGGAAACAGCCAGTGGTGGACAAACCCCCACCAAGTCGATCAGGGAGCAGACATGGTGCTAAAAGTAAGTAAAGTCGTAAACTACCTACTGGCAGAATTTAGAGGCTCACAACAAAACACTAGAATTGTAGATTACGCTGTAGTTTGATCAAGTATTCAGATTTGCGCAGTGTTTATTGGATACTGTTGCGTTTGGCTCTCCAGTCGACCTAACCAGACAACTATCTGAATTGAAACCTCTGGTCTTTGACAACAAGATTGCCTACAAACATAATTGTTAACACCCATCAAAGACTCTGAAACGGAGCCTTGTCTAAAAACTAGGAGAAACTTCAGTTTCATTCAGAACCATCTTTGAACTTGCTATGTAGTGACTGATCAGTGTAATCTCAAAGGCTTGCTGCTGATTCATTTCCCGTCTTTACCTTTATACTCCAGGAGAGGACAGAAAGTCCAGTAAGACACATTGTGTCTTTGTCTGTGTCTCACTGTTTTATATGTTGTGTATGAAGTATATCTGCAATGTTAACCCATAACGCTTGCCCCGAAGTTTGTTTTTACTGTTTCACTGTTTTGAGTGTAGTGAAATTTTCTCAGTTGTTTTCACCGCGGGAACTATTTTCAGGCATGGTCTATCTCTGGGAAGGTAGCCTTTGTCCCTAGCCATCCTGTTTGGTTTGTACCGGCCAGAAGGCAGTTTATTAAAAAAATTGTTTATGAAGTAGCCACTACCATTTGAAGTGTTGACCATATATTGCTGTTGGACACTTTGTTGTACTTTGCGTTGAGGTTTTGTGATGCATATTTCTCCAGGTGCAGAAGTACTCAATCAACTGGCGAGTATGAGACAACAACTTCAACAGGAACGGGCTAGGGTAGAAAATGCTCTGGAGAAACAAAAGGTATGGTCTTTTCATGAAATGACTCTGTGCTACCGTCTTCTGTGGACGCTTGATGTCTCATCATTCTCTACTAGGGGCTACTCCTATGCTGTCAATGATCCGAGATGTATCGGTAGTTTAGTGTGTAATGCACCGGGCTTAGAATTCGAGGCTCGAGTCCCGGATAGGGCATTACTTTGTTATTTCATTCTCATCAAATTGGGATCGTGGTGAAAATTAAACGGGCCAACTCTTAGAGTTGTCTTCTTTCTCGGTAGGTGTAGGGCACATCCTCATTAGATTCGGATCGGAAGGACCACTCATAGAGGTACCTTCTCTATGGGGGTATATCATGGACCATCCTGGAAACAACTCCATGTGCTAGTGATGCTATCCATGTTAAAAAATATGAATCTTGTGTTTGTAGTATAATGTGGATGTGTATGACGCTAGAACAGAAGACAGGCCAGAGTAAGTTTCCATATCATTTCTTTCTCTCGCCAACTTCCGTATATCAATGCAGTTCTATCGCTATGACAAACACTGGAATTATGTGTCCTCGCCTGTTATGATACAAAACGGTTGTTAAGCGTTTTGTTAGGTATCACAGCGTTTTGTTAGGTATCACAGCGTTTTGTTAGGTATCACAGCGTTTTGTTAGGTATCACAGTGTTTTGTTAGGTATCACAAATTTGTTGGTATGGCTTTCTCAACTGAAAGGTATAGAAAAGTTGTCTATGCTTATACAAACCAGTTCAGTACTAACCTTCAGTGCATACACTATGAAATCAAATACAGCATTCTCATTTTACAACAGAAGACATTATCACAGTAGTTTTCCAGATAGTTGTGATGAAGAAACATACAAACACACTGCTGTGTTGCCATTTGATGCTGGTTCATTCTCTTTTCTTTCCATAGGTCCAGAGAATTGGACGTGTTCGAGATTGCTAGAAGTAAGAAACCTGTTTCCGCTCGCCGCAAGAAGACAGACAATCCTGAAGATGATACGTTTAACGATGTCAACCAACTTCGAGCCGGTGAGAGTATGGCCATCGACACTCATTGCATTAACAGTCAGATTGTCTTGACCGGCTGAATGCAGCGCATTATAATGGTTTTGGTTGCCTAACTCATAGGCATAAAATGTTTTCATGGGCTCACCCTCAGAAGTCACTAGTATAACTGCCCGACCTGGATGATGTAGCAAGACTTCACAATAGAAACTGATGTCTAGTCCACACTGTTATATTTATTCAGTACGTTTTTGGATGGTCGAAGCGACAACATTCTAATTTCTATAAACCGAAAGTCGGAAATTAAACTGCATCAGAAGTAATACCACTACGCCTATTAGGGTTGTCAGTACGTGTGTCGTGCCTGGCTTTGGTAACTGTAGCTGCCCCCTCTGTTTCCTTTCTCATTTTCTTCCTTACTAACCGACAGGCAAGGATGATCGGGCCCGACTGACTGAGCAGTCGGCTTATCTTGAGGACCAGGAAAACAAACTTGCCCATGCCCGGACCGAGTTTCTGAAATTCCTCATTGATAGTAGGCTTTATGTGCTGTGGTTTGATCTGAGTACGCATCATCCATAGACATTATAATACAATAGTATTGTAAGTCTATGCCTTGATCTCTATATCCTCTTCACAGAGTTATCCTCTCCTGTCAAGATGTGGGGAAAATAACTCCATAGTGCATTGACACGCGTTACCATAATCAAACCTGCCAATGGACTTCTCTTGTCTCTGAGTTGTTGTTGTCGTTGTGGTTGTAACAGATATCGTTGTTTCTATACAGCGATGCGAGCACTGTGTCGAGTTGCACCGGGAAACTTCCCGATTCTGCCCACATGTTGCCATTCACAGTGTAAGATTGCTTCGCTACCCCTAAGCTTTGCATGGGTCTCGGGGCATGTCATAATAAATGTGTCTATAGAGGAGGAAAACAATAACATCCTAAGTGACCAAATCTTACAGCTAATGTTTGTTCAGAACTTCAGTTGGTCTTGGTTCCAGTTTTCTTGAGGTGGGAGCCAATGAATACGAAGTTTGTGTGATGACACCTATAAACTGTTTCTTTAATCCCTGTAGAAAATTCAAGTAAAAAAGATTCTATCAAAGACTCATATCTTGACCGGTCGAAAACTTCTGAAGCTTTCACATTTGTTATTCTGACACTACCTGTGTGAAAGTTTAATAGAGAGCAATAAGTTTGGGGTCTATTTTGACTGGATTTGCCTTTATCATGCTTAGGTGGTATGAATGAAACTGAGTCAGCCCTACCCGGCACATCATCGTTTGTTGGCACCCGAGGTTGGTCTCACCATTGTCTTTGTGAATGCCACCCACTATATTAACTGTCTGACCTCCTAACCACTCTCAATGAATTTCTGCTTGTTGCAGTGTGTATATCCGTTGACCTGGGTTGAGGTGGCTCGAAACTGTTGAACAATAAACTCTGTTACTCACCCGTTAGCCTCCATGCGTATGAATGGATGTTTAGTATGGATGGCATTCCGTGGCTATCCTGACCAATAACTAGCGCAGATAATACAGAGGTCATACCCATCTGCAGATAATCCGCCGGGTGTACATGCAACATTCTACATTAGAAGAGTAGGAGTTTATTGTTCAACTCTGTTTGTAATTGTCTCTGTGTCTAAATTCTGTTGGTTCTCAGTGTTATGGTCTCTTTCTTTGGTTTTTTCTCCCCGTAATTTAGTGTGAACGGGAGCAGTTAGATGATTCGGTCATATAAATTTGATCCAATGAACTTTAAGCAAATCCTCTAAATTTTCCAGCCACTAACTAGTGTGTCAATGCTTTCTATACCTCCTCTTGTAGCCAAGCCAGGCACAGCTACCTCTATGCTTCAGTCTGACTCTGCTTTCATCGGTAAGTAAAGATTTTTCCACTAAAATAGTTCAAAGACTAAATATGAGAAAACACTCTGTACACACAGAGCTTAAGCTTGAAAATCCTTGGTTCCAGTTCAAGTCACACCGCGCGCCCACTATGTGAATGAGCTGCTCGCATGATTCCTGACTCCTATTGCTCCAATAAGCCTCAGACTCAAGAGGTCTGCCAAATAGGACAACCAGGTGCCTGAGTAGGACAATACAAAATGCAGTGTGCGTTTCTGGCATAGAATTTTTAGTTATCACTTATCTCACATGTATTCTGTTTCAGTCGCTGGCTCATTTGGTAATTGACTACTAGTCCTACTCTCATGATTTCACATATGTCCCACACACCATGCTGCCCAGCTATCTCTTTGATATTACAATAGCATAGGGATTATGTGGTGCCAAGGTCTATCATTGATATGTCTATGCATATAGGTAGGCAGTTCATCCGGAATAAGATTGTCGATCTACATAAACATATCAATGTGTCCAGCATGCTTGGGTCTCCTGGTGGTATGTGGGAGAAAATTGGTGAAGGACTCCCATTAGAAATAGTTTAGTGTCTGAAATATAACTTGAAATGTTTGTCAATAGTTACTACATGAATGAAGAGCTGCAGGCAGGTTGGAGGCAGATATCAATGTGTTTACTTGTCTCATTAACGATGTGAAAGCACTATTGAAATTCGCAGGCAGATTTGTGCTGAGATTCAGCTTCCCAGATAGTCATTGACCCTTTATATAAGATATCAGTTTCTCCTTTTGATCTTGATGTGAATCTCCTACTTTTATACCAACCAAATGCCCTCTTTAGACAGTTAAAACCCCCAATACATGTTCCAGCACTGAGTTAATTAGTAATGCACACTATGCGCTGCTGTTATAGACAAGAAGAAAGTAGCACAAGCTGATGAGGAAGTCTTACTTGGTATTGGTTCCTTTCGCATGTTATTACTTATGTAGAAAACTGCTTAGTGTTTCCTTTACATAGCATGCTAAATTTATTTCAAAATTTGAGATCACTCAATGAAATCCGAATGCCAACTATTAACCGCTTGATAATGAAGGGTGATGGTGGCGTGTTTGGTGGATGGGACAATGTCTGTGATTTTATGCTGCCGATGTAGTACGTCAGTCTTTAATTGCAGATGACTCTGGTATGCGAGCAGCCTTCCCCGATGACTTTGAGACACTCACGAGTAATCAGAACGCCAGACGACGAAGACGTGACCGCCTAAACATTCCTGAGGTGAGTATTATTCACTTGGTTATAGTGGGATCGCGAGAGAACAGGCTCCCGATGGTGCAGCATTGGGTGAAGGAAGTCCTGGGTTTACTAGGTTCATGTACTGCCGATTTTGGTACCCTTTTGTTCTTGCACTCTCATTGGATTTGGATCGTAGTGTTAATGGAAGGAGATCCACACATAGAGTTACATTCTATATGAAGTATATGTACCAAGGATCGTCCTAGAACAGAGCTGTTGACTTAGTTATGCTCCTCGTGTAAACAAAGACAGTCTTATATATAAACCAGCTGTATGTAGAGGAGAATTGTTTTTTGTTCTATGTCTCCTGGCTTGTCTCCCCTACAATGACAGCAAACAATGGATGGCTTATGGGGGATTAGAAGTACATGCAAAGTACACTGTTGGCTCATTAACCAGGGGTCGTGGAATGCTCTGCAACTTGCTTACATCACTGTTCCTTCTTGTGACATAAGTGCATTGGTGCGTGACTGGGTCAAGAATTTACAACTTACAACCACACAGTGGCACAACCTATAAGTCAGAACAGCTAGTTTGACAGCTTACAAAATTGGGCACAATCCAGATAGTAGGCGTATTGCAGATATTAAAAGTTTTTTCTTCAGTACTAGCAGTTTAAGATTCGGGTCAATCTCCTGGTATTAAAATTCTGAAACCGAGTGGAATAAAACAAAGCAAGAATTGACTTTTCCCTCATTTGATCATCAGTCTACTACTGACTCCTAGTGTAAAATTTATGAAAAACACAATTCTATCCAATTAAACTAAAAATAGTACTAGAGATTAGAACCTGGTTTCGAGTTTTTATCATCCGAGTGTGACGGAGATGTGTTTCTTCTGTAAGATGTTGACGCAGTCACCATATCGAGACCCTCATCAGCCCAGCAAGGCGGAGCTTGGTAACTATTGGTCCCTTCCACAGAATGAGGAGTTTGCTCAGCTCATGCGGCAGTACCTATCCACTCCGGAAGAGCCGGATGATATGCTCGGCCATTATCAACGGCAGGGCAATGCTCGCCACGGCAGAAAGGTTCTGTTCTGTGTGCCGCTTGCAACCGGCTGAATAATAGCGTGTGGTTTGATTAAAATACCCGTATGTAGTAATTCGTTCTTGTGATTTTCTCGCGAAATGTGCTGAGGATTGGTGTGTTGTGTGGCACCTCTTTGGGGCAGAAAAAAGAAGAATTCATGACTCACGGCTTGTCTTAGTTAGGAGCGCTTGGTTTCTAACTGCAAACAATGCTAATCCTCTTACACTAAGCCAAAATGCTGTTTTGATAGCTATGATCTCACACTCTGGTCAAAGGCGGGTTTCCTTACCTAGGGACTTTGCACCATTCCTATATGGACAACTATTGTTCCAAACTACCGGCAACCCAACAATTTCCAATTTTTCAGCGTACACCTAACTCACATGCTCGGGATGAGTGTGATGTTGTGTACCCCCTAACAATCTGCAGTTCACCAAACCTTTTTTCAAACATACTCAGAAAAACTGATACATACACCATTCTGAATGAAGACTATCGCAAAGTGTCTGGCTGCACCGATGGTGCTCGAAGTTCACCCAGCGAAACCAGCACATATTCCATGCCCGACCGAAAGTTACGCCGAGATGCTGGTCATACCAATAATCTAATCCGTCCACCTATAAAAACTGACACCTACAGCGGTTTGAATGAAAACCATCGCAAAGTGTCTGGCTGCACCAGTGGTGCTCTCAGCTCACCCGACAGAACCAGCGCATATACCACATCAGACGGAAATTTTCACCGAAGCGCTTGTGGTAGCAATGATTTGACTCATCCACCTATAAAAACCGACACCTACACAGTTCTGGATGGAAAACCTCAACGTGTCACAGAAAATCATGCTGGTAGTTCCCAGTCACCAGTCGCCTGGTAATTTCCGTGCTTAGTTTTATGTTGCTGTTCACGTTATTGTGTTGTTCTATCAGGTGATATTTGAGGATGAGAAGAGTAGGGCTTCGACCATCACACCAAATTATGGTTCACAGGTGCCCAATCCAGAGTGTTAACCATTTTGCTGTTGATCTAATGTAGCTATTGGTGACTGATATATTGATATAATATTGCACTGTCCAGTTTCTCACGACGCTGCACTTTGACTTCGCTGGTTTCACCATGGGTGTGACCCACTAGTAGTGAATAGTAGCTTACAGGATGTCACAAATGCTACAGTCATGGAGTTACCCTTCTAACTCGAGGATAACTCTATGGCTGCAGTAGACTCTAGTCTATACTATACATATTTCTATCTCTTAAGTGCTTGTGTGTGCTGAGTCCCCCACCCCGGAGTGTGGCTATTTGCAGATATTTGTGTACATCCAGAACCATGTTTTTCCTCCATAATCACTCCCAAAAGTGAGGCTCGTATAAAACTCAGAAGCACTTTCTACAAAAATCATCACCAAAGAATGGTGAGTTATTTCTTTCATATTCTAGAGAGACAATGAATCTGTTGTGAGTCTCGATCCGGATAAAATTACGCGGAAAAACCAGGAGAGATTACGGAAGCTGAAAGCCATAGCTGGAGATGATCTTAGCATGGCCGACCCTGATGACATCATCGACCGGTTTATGACCAAACAAAGCCATAATAGGTGAGAAAACTACGACAGCCCAATAACACATTCGTACTAACCACCAGAGAAGGCGAGATAAATGTACTTTCCAGGCAAGCTAGTTATCCCCGACAAATCATTACCGGTCCAGTGTGACTCAAGCATGTAGTTGTCATTTCCTTTAAACAATCTGGAATGGGGAAGGTTTGGGTTTTTACACAGGAATAAAAAACCTATAGGTAAACTTATAGGACATAGGTAAAGACTAATGATCATGATTCTAGCTATTTCAACAGCTTAATTTTGTAAGGATAGCTCTATGACTCGTCCTCTCTTGTCGCCTTGGACTGTCCATCTTTACCATAGATTTAATACCTACAATCCTCATTGATATAACAGCTACAATCCTTGCACTCATCTTTTTGCCTCAGTTTCTTCTAGGCATCTGTTTTAACACCAGGTAACTTCCGGTCTTGTAATAGTAGTGCTCAGCCAATGAGTTATTTCACATGATCACCCCTCACCCTCTCGTTATCTAGAGAGCACTCATTGGGTCATGCCCCTTTAAATACATATACATGTAGATATACACAGTAGATGTGAGGACACTGTAGCAGTATGCCACGGACACGCTTGCCTACCATTGGGATAGATTGCTTCTTTTAATTTTAAGCCAAACGAATGAAAGCAGTAGATTTTTCGCCACCCAATCAAGTGTATGTGATGGTGTTTAACCACTTGGATACCGTCTGGAGATGATTACATAATGAATCTCAATGTTTTCCTCTAGCCGATTAACTGATAAAATATTAATTTTTGGTGTATTAGTGATTAAAAAGTGTTTATCACCCCTTCGAAGGAAACATAACGTAGTTAGTTTCTGAGAAGGGGTCTAGTTCAACAGGGTTGCCAATACCAGCTAATGCTAAGCCTTTCACAAAACGTACCTGACTACAGCGGCACGTGCCCCAATGTCCGATGTACAGAGTGGCTGGGAAAACGGATTACGCTACACTTGGGGCGGCACGCAAGCGGATAGATCCCGCGCATCGCGGCATTAAGTTGGTGTGCTGTTAGTGCCTGTTTGCTCGAAGTAGGTCCAACACCGGTGTGAGCCAGTCAGAGGTTGTTGCGATGTTCGCGTAAAAATTTCTTCGCGAGCGCTGAATTTGCGAATTCAGCCAGCGGGCTTCTTCGCTAGAGGTCGTTGATAGCTGTAGGAACGCAGCACCGTTGTTACTGACAGCAGGTGGTAACAACAGTCTGAGTTAGAGGTCAAGGACTAGAACCAATTGGCTAAAGCCCGCGGGCTCAAGCTGAGGCCGCCCGTGCGCCGTTTAGTATTTCCGACTGTTCGTTTTCATAGCGTTTGGCTGGTCCCATAGTTTCCTTTGAAGGGGTGCTCTCTTGTCATACACTGCCAATGGTGTCCACTGTTCATTGAGGAGGCAGTTGCTTGCGATAGGCGATGCTGGCATGGCTGGTGCTCTATACATTTAACCATACTATGCCAAGCGTAAAATAACTTCACACCATGCCATAGAGAGTTTAAGCAGCAATGCTGCGGTTGCAAATTACAACTTCAATCATTGTGACCAATTTTAGAGTTCAGACTACAAGATTGGGGTTTATCTGTGAAATATTGACAAACATAAACCCAACCAAGTCGATGAATAATTTGGAGTGTTGTAGCCATGAATGGCCGTAGTATAAACACATTTTATCATCTTACGTATGCCATAGAGCTGGAAGAATGGTGGAAAAACATGTGACTCAATTTTGACACCGATGTCCTTCAACGAAAGCCTCATCAACTGAAGTACCATTCTATACACCGCCTGTCACTGCCAATAATAAATGCTTGCATTCTATATGGATGACAAAATGACCTTGAATTCGTTACAGGCCGACATCGGGTCAAACTCTGAACGATGAATCGTGGATTCAAGCTGGCAGCGAAAGATGAGCAATTCCATACTGAAACCGAACCTGGATCTCTATATCTAGAACCTTCCAAAGATTACTGCTGAATAGAAGTTGGCTAGTTTTTATTTGTTTGGGTTAGTTTGGCCAAATTTATTTATTATCATGTTATGGATTTAATGATGTTTGAACCAAGGTGAGCATGAATTGGCCTCATGCTGTATGTACTCATATGGATTCTATACATTCATCATTAGAGTGTTCTGCTAGTTTGTGCATGTATTTATTTTATGGCTTCGCTACCTTCGGGTAACTCCTAAAGTGGCAAGATAACAATGATTTGCTGAAGCTATCGGTCCCAGTTTGTGAAAGGTTCTGTTACTTAAGAATAATCATAAAAGCACGAGTTTAATAGATGTATATATGGAGTATTTTGGTATGTTATTGTTTTGCCATATCACTGATGCGGAGCCGACGTCAAGCTTTGAGTCACTGGTTGCTTTCTCTCAATGATGCCGTCCAAACCTTATGACTATATCATGCATATCACGCCTACAATGTAGATACATTTTTTCGCAATTGAAACATTTTAACCATTGACAATAAAGTTCAATTATAATAATTGTAAAATATGTACACTCATGAAGATGTTTCTATGCAACTGTAATCCAATCTACCCTAGTCCTAGATTTTGGGAGGATGGCTGCGCAGTCGGAAACATCATGCCTCTACATGGGCCCAATGTTGTGGTTTGTGGGTTTCTTAGCAACCATATGGCAACTGGCAAGCAACCATTGAAATACCTCCGGACTTGTATGCAAGCAACAAACTTCCCAAAGAATATGAGTGGACGAATGGGAACCAATGCCTTATGAAAAGGTCTTGTCCACATCATCGCAACAAGGAAACTTTTTATAAGATATACAAAACATCAGTAAATGATCAATTTCTGGCAACATAATTTCCAGTTCTGAATTTCAGACAAACGTATCTTGAAGAATTGACATGACCTGCTTTACATGACAGTGTCACAATTGCATTGGAAATGTGACCAAGTAACCCTGCTTATGATGGATAGGGCAAGTACATAGTGCCAGGTATACTGCACCCTTCACAGTCATCGCCCACCGGTGACGCGTCACACCACACGCCCAGCCCACGTTCATGGCCGTTGATGTCACTCATTCGGGTTGTGAACGCGGCTATCAGCCTATGATATTTAATGAGATCACTCGGTGTGCACGCGTTTGTTTCATCAGTTGCACACGCTTCGCTCATGCTGATTGGCTAATAAAGTCTACTATGCCATGTTGATTGGTCATTGGAACGCACACCCCTATGCGGTTGAGCAGGCGTTCCTCTAGTGTCTGGTTTATTTTTCAATCAGGTCCGATCGCGTTTGTACTTGACGCTCGTACCTGGCTAACCACGGCGTACAGCAATAATGATGCCTCTATCGCCACCTCCTAGTCCGGATGCAGATATGCTCAAAATGGTGAGTAATTGTACAGAACAAACCGATAACACCAAATCAAATGATCAAGTCAACCATATCATGTCTATGAATTATTATGATATAAATATGATATATTTAGTTTACACTAGACACTAGTTACACTTACAGTTACTGAGTTAGTGAGTTACACACACAGTGACCGTAGTAAAAGTATCATAAGTATGACTATCATGATACTGATAGATAGAGTAAGAACAGTAAGAAGACTACAGTCTATACAGTACACACTGTATTCTATTCTAATAGTAATAGTAGTCCTTAGTGAGTCACTCAAGCAGTCACTCATTCACTATCAGTATCACTGACTAATCAAATCGCTAAAGCCTAATGGCAGTGAGTGAGTGACAATGACTGAGTGACAAACTTAAAGCCACTGCTTATAGTTTACACTGACGGCTATAACACTGACTATAGAAGTTAGAACACTATAATTTTGATCCCAGCAGCTGACTCAATTCAACACTCCATCCCCGTTTTTATTTCCTAGAATTTGCTACGCTACGTTGGAATCCCTTTTGATTCATGAGCTCACGCTGGAGCTTAGTAGTAAACAATCTGAATACAGCCAATCAGAGGCGACTAAACAGTCACGAGCAATATGCATGGTCGCAGTTTCCTTGTCAATTGATTTCTATGAATGCTGGAATTCAAGGTCAAATACTGTCGCGGAATGCAAGCATGGCATTCGCACGTGTACTCTTGTTCAAGGATGCTCGTATTGTGTTCACTGGGTAGATGAACCGTATTACCTAACAGTCAGTAACCGATGTTTTGCACACCCAGGGTTCAGCACAGAAGGAATGCGAAGCCGCGAGAGCTTTGCTGTCGTTTAGTCGCCCAGAACCACTGTCACCCGCCTCATCGGAAAGCAGTGGAGTTTATTCCGGCGAAGAAACTGAAGATAGCATGGAGGGTGGACAGTGCGTCGATCAATATTGCAGTGGAGGGTTTATGAAGAAGAGATTGTTGTGTAAGAGACACCCCATTTTGCCTGTGAGCACTGCGCTACCTCTGTACCACCAGGAGTCGCCCACCATCGTCCCCTCTGATGAGATGGTAAGAGTTACTATGTGCTTTTTTTGCTTGCATGATATCTACACCATGGTGAAGCTACCACCGGGTTAGATGCTTGTTTAGTTATAGAAATATGGCTTAACACGGAGCCATACGAGCGAGTCAGTATCAACTCTTAACTTGTTTTTGTTTGAACTACTTGAGGAGCTCATAGACTTATCTTTGTCTCTATGCTCATGCCAGAATTATCCTGAGGAGGGGAACTCTACAGCTCACAGTCACAACGAAGCTCGCCTTGCCCTCACTTACGAATTGGCTTTTCTTGATTTTGAGTCCAGCTATCCCACTATCCTATTTGCTGTTTCGGCATCGCTGTTACATCTTAATAGCCAGAGGCTCTTAGTTTTCTCAACTGTATACAGTCACCTGGAGTATTTCTTTACTTCTAATCTGTTTCCTCACATGCTCCCACTGTTTGCATTATACATGTATTATCAGTTCTAACATAACACCCTTCTCATTCCAGATGCTAGGTGCTACTTCTGTGATGTCTGCCCAGTCTAGTCAGGCCCTGATCTCAAGCTATCCAAACAGCCGACCGAGTGTAATCTGTCGTAATCCGTGTATCGTTCCCGAGCAAACTGTAACAGTGGACGGAGAGATTCACATGGATATTCCGCTGTCGGATGACTGCATTCCTAGTCCCAAAGTTTCTCCTATGGAGAGTTGTGCCGCGTCTCCCACGGAGAGAACCTTCCAGCCAGTTATTAGCGCTACCGAGCCTATCACACTTTTACCTCAGCAACCGATAGTTATCGTTCTTCAAAATGATGCCAGTCACGGTGTGATCCAGTCAACTCTCAACGCTATCTCATCTACGTTGAGCAAATCTCAGGTGAAGATCGCCCCTGCTCCGCCGTCTCTCAATAATCTGTGCTATGGGTCAGTCGATCGCAAGCGCTCATTCATCTGTCCTCACGCCGACTGCAATAAGACTTACTTCAAGAGCTCCCATCTAAAAGCTCACGTCAGATCACACACCGGTAAGTCTTCGCGCTTGTTTTGACACGCGATTTGCAAATTAGGCTCAAAGTGAGTCTTGTATGGTTCCAAAGCTGCGCAACTCGTGATTCTGGAATGCTAAATGAAATAGGTCCCCTCCTGTGCATTGAGTAGGTCCATTAGAACAATCTGGATGGGAGCACTACCTTGTTGCTGGTACAGACCCTGATTTGGTTGTTTGTTTGAAGGTGAGAAGCCGTTTGCGTGTTCTTGGGAGTCGTGCGATAAGAGATTCACCCGTTCGGATGAGCTGTCTCGTCATCGACGTACTCACACCGGCGAAAAGCGTTTTACTTGTCCCGTATGTGATCGCAAGTTTATGAGGTCCGATCACCTTGCCAAACACATTAAACGTCATAGCGCTATCTCCAAAACCCCTAAATGGCAGGCTGAGGTGAATAGACTAAAAGCTCTGCTATAATTTATTTCTGCCGGTGACAAACTGTACATATTGCAATGCAAATATAGTAAGGCATATTCATATACACTCCTTGGATCATTCAACGGAGTTATCTGTAGTCTATTGTCTTATTTTTTTTTACAAAGACAGGCCTTGGTTCGGGGCATTAGAGTATTATTCTCTACAGAATAAATTTTCTTTACTCTTCACTGTAAGCAAGGCAATCAATATAAGTTGTTGAATTTACTCAAGCTTCGTCACTTATCTGATGGGCTCCAGTAGCAACCCATTGAGTAGAGGTCTTGCGTTGGACGTTATTCAAAGACACGGTGAGAGAACTCCTTATTCCAATCTAAGGTACATTTAGTGAGAGGATGACTCCCAAGTAAACACGTCAGTGACAAACTGCATTGTAACTTGTAACTTCTTTGTTATTTCTTAGCACAAATTCGACACCTTCTCATGGGTCGCCATTATAAATCAAAACGTTTCAACATTGAAATATCATATTTACAAAATATTTGGTAAAATATCTACAAAGTGCATAGAAGCTTGGCCCATTACCAGAAAATGCCCAGCGGCGGGATATACACAGTGGACATATGTAATGTACAGAATGTACATTGGTGATTGACACATAATGCGCAATATTTACGTAGAAAACAGTATTCAAAATTGATTGCATACATCTAATTTACATGCATGTATAGACTTCTTGGCCTATGATTCACTGAATCTGCTTCCATCGTTTGAGAAACTGTCTTCGAATTGTTTTACCAGATTTGCCAACAGAGGAATCATCTTCATTGAACATGAGGCAATTATCAAAGACGAGAATCACATCATCATAGAACTCGGAACGATTCTTATATCTAAAATGAATAAGGCAAAAATATACTTCATCAGTGGTCAACTGGTACAGGTTGACAAACAAGTGACATCTTGGCTCATTGACCGTTTAGACAATATAATAGCATCTGTCCATTTCGGGAGACAATAGAGACGATGCGGAGTTGATTACCCTGCTACTGAACTGGCATTTTAGCGATTTTACATACTCACAATGACTCGCTCAGCGAGCCAGTTGCTAACTCGGTGACAACAGTGGTCATTTTGCATCGATATTACTAGTGTTTCTGGGGGCAAATATACGAATAAATATGGCGGACATAGTTCATAACATTGGTAATTGCCAAAAAATGAGACAGACCTCTTTCATTGCATGTTTCCGTATCGCATGCTGTATTTCGAAGAAATTTCGTACGAACGTACGGTAACTAGTCTGCATTTGCCCCACCCCATGATGTCAATTTGGGGCTGTTTTCCATTCGTTTACGGGTACGGAAACGCAACTCCGCAGCATCTCTAACGGTACAGTTTCTAGTGAAGCAACGAGCCTGGCAAGGTTGGCATAGCAATAAATTAACCACGTTCAGGGCAAACACCTCTTTACCGGGGTCCTTGCTGACCCCGTGTGAAGCTTTGCGGTATGAAGTCTAACTAGCAGCCGCCTTAAAAGTACCTGTCTTAAACCCAGGTAAGTTGTCTCCACCTCATGCGATTGTGTTATCTAACACATCAACAGGGAGCTGTTTCGATGGGTTTCTGACGGAAAAGCTAAAAAAACCACTCCTGAGACTCCTAACATGCTAGCACTCACTCATTGTCTTGGAGTTTCTGTCTTATGGTGCCAAGGTCCATCGGTTGTTTGATATATTTCTTGTATTGTGGGAATGCCTTTGTATCGACAGGCTGCATGAACGGTACAGCATCTTTGTGCTTTTCGAGCTCCGAAAGAATGTTGCTGCAAAAGAGATGAACTTGTATCAATTTAATAACTAGTAATCAGTCATGATGGCTCTGTAGAAGAATGAACGTATCTCACTGTCCTCTCCGTGGCCCTTGTCCAACTCCCGTGGATGTGGCAGGATATTTCAAGGGGTTTTTTTCCAGACTGATCACACTCTACCAACCCGTCCTGAGCCAGCGTGGCAGAAAATGGGTCAATCTGCCCGCAATGGCACCACATAACCTTGTGAAC
>Ga0224511_10000174_pt1 | contig 24775 bp, 14 predicted proteins | sample SF_May12_sed_USG_2_FD_169988 | JGI IMG/M metagenome (GOLD analysis project Ga0224511, IMG submission 169988) | Sediment microbial communities from San Francisco Bay, California, United States - SF_May12_sed_USGS_8_1 | ecosystem: Environmental > Aquatic > Marine > Sediment | place: USA...
TACAAACATCAGTTAAAATATAATCCTGCCGGACAAGTTGTCACAATTCTCTCCATAGTACAAGTGTCCACAGCACAATTGTCCACAGTACAAGGTTCCACAGTACGGGAAATTTAGACAATCTGTTACGGACTTTAGGCGTTCAGACCAAAGGCCCCAGCATTAACATAGAAAGATGCCCCCACACCATAAAGTTATCCTAATGCTTTAACTTTATGCCCCACGCCCAAGGGGAGGGGTGATGAGAGACTCTGAATCAGAATAGAGAGGGCTAATAAACACAAGTGTTATTGGTCATGTAAACACTATCAGTCTTGCTATATTACTGGCCATTGCACACAGTTTTTGTAACCTGGTATCTTATCATTGACCCTGAGTGGGTGTAGCGCTTTCAGGGCTCTGGAATGCAGTGGGCTGTATAGCCGGCATTATGCTGTCACTTTATCATCCTGATAAAGCAACTAGCAGTCCCTAACTAAGCCAAGCGTGTCTAATGTAAGCATGCATGCAATAAGAATCCATGACCCATATGTACTAACCCATACTGTTTAGTCAACAAATGGTAATAAAATTTTTGTCCAGATGCAGTTTTTACCACCCTGTTGGCTGACGATTTCCTAGCTGTAGTGCTGTCTTACTTTACGTGTAGTGTACGCAATCTGCCTGTACTCAGCAACGTGTTAAATGTCCTGCCCTGACACTGGGACAGCTATTTGAACAATACAACAGTCTGGTGATAGTTCATCACAAGATTTTCAGTTGTAAAACCAACAAGCGTAGCAGGGTCATACATACACGCGACACCACTTGACACCACATCATAGAGCACCATAACACAACACACCACAACACAACCCCTTACTCCATGCACACCATTCCACATCACATCACCCTCTACTCACCTCTCCCCATTCCGGATCAGTGGCATCCTTTATAACTTTGGTCTTCTGTTTCTGACCTAAAATAAAATTTAGATCGCTATTTTATAAGAGATCCCATGACAATTCTGCTGTCCATCGAACTAGTTAGAATTTGTCACTTTCTTGGGATCAGCAAGCGCCTGCCCAGTCAGGTATACATGCATTTGGTCAGAGAACCTTCAGTGAAGGACAGGAATTTTAGGCAAAGTAGGAGATATTGAGGGTGGAAGACTCGAGGATGGGGGAGCGAGGGCTAGAGTGGGTGAGAGTGAGATTGAGAGAATGAGTGTGGGGGAAATGAGGGTAGGAAATTAAGGATTTGGGTGAATACGGGTGGGAAAGTGAGGGTCGAGGACGCGATGATGGGAAGGTGAGGGGTGGGAGGATGAGGGTGCAAATGCGAGGGTGGAGAAATGAGAGCATCTGAGGCTTGGGTCAATCTTTCCCACTATGTTCCACTCCGAACTGATTTGTCCCTGCACCTTTTCAATTCACCTCATTGAAAGTCAGGTGCCCTGGCCAACAGGAACTGTGTATATTGGGTGCATAGAATTGGATGCCTCTGTGCACCCAATCTAATGTCAGCGGATGTTTACTTAATGAAGTCTGTAGAAGTACAGTCAAATTAGCTGAAGCTATAAGCAGCTGGCACAACTGAACACTGACCAAAGAATAGCGAGTTTCATAACTTATCATAGAGTTATCCTCCAGGAAAAGTTCACTAATAGGTAGCAATGAGTTGAGAATGGTGCAGGGATATGTTATTGAGTTACAGTGACCCATCATTATGGGTGGGGAGATCTGTAATTATGTGTCTGGTTGCCGGTCCACATCTCAACAACCATGCTGCAACTTTATAACACTGTGCATGCACACAGAGGTGCCATTGTGATGTCATTTTATCATGACAATGTATCCAACGCAGGCCTACTGTGTAGGCACGGTGATATAGAGCCATTAATAACCCTTTGAATGTGATCGCATTGCCAGTAATCTACTCATAAAAGGTGATTACAGACTGGTTTATCTGGGTCACATACATGTAAAGGCAGGACTGCACCCTGAAAGTTATTCTAAAAGTTAAAACAGGAGATGCTATAAAGTGACAGACAATTGATAGATTAGCTCAGCTGTGAGGGCATGCTTTCATGACCTATAGCCAGCATGGTGTAGCTTACAACCTGCATATCATCAGGTAGGACCTAATGTACATTATATTAGTATGTCAGTGACTGGATTAGGATTCAGATCCCAATGTTAAATAAAGGAGGCCCACTCATAGAGTTACTTTCTCTACTGGGCACATGGGAGCAAGCAGAAAGTCTCTTGACGAAGAAAATGACGCACCCTGGGAAATGCCGAGTCAAAGACCCAGTAAGCCAATTTCGGAAAACCCCTGACGGCTGTTTTGTCATGGAGATAGAAAGAAGATGAATTGGCTTAGGTGGCCTGAAACCCTAAATCACTGGTATTTACCTTGGTAGACTATCTGACAATAGGGATCACTTTTGCCAAATTTCTCCTTTGGTACATTCGCTGCCTTCTTGGCAATCACAGAAAAAGACATAGTGTCTGGTTGTTCCTGAAAATGATATAGAACACTGCGAATGAAGAACCTGGGCTGGTACTGGAGTACTCGAGAAGTGTTTGAAGGTGAACTGACAAGACCTATAGGGTGCCAGACAAACAGACGAGACTAACTCGAGAAGTTTGACGGTGACAAATGCTGTGGCAGCTTGTGAGACGGAGGTGGCTGAAAGCTAACGAGAGTCTTCCGGTGGGAGTCCAATGAAAACTTACTTAGGTTCACACCGCACATGTCTTTGATGCGCAACAGACATACACCCTGTTGAATAACCATCAAACCCAGGATGAGCTGCATTCCGATAGTGGCTCATTGGTCATTATTGAACTATTGTAATTGTATTCAGTATTGATCTGACTCAGCTGTAGTACACTAGTTGCACTGACTAAATATAACTTATAACTATAAGCAAGCAACTAAATGTAGCCCCTAGGACTTGTAGTACTGTTCATGATTACATCAATGATCATATCTTCGGGTAGATTTTCAACATCAGACCGTGGAAATCGCGGTAGTGAATCACACTCGTCAGCAGTCAACTTCGACTGTTACTGTTAGACTTAGAGCCTATACTATAGCGTATAGCGTATAGGCTATAGTATACTATTAACTATAGTTAGTAGGTGCCAGGTTTATTTTATTTATAACTATAAAGTATAATAAATAATATTACTCAATAGAATATTTATTAGTTAATAAGTAACTAAGTAGTAAGTTATGCAAGTACTAAACTCTAAGTCTAAGTCTAATGAGTCTAAAGTAGTTGCGCCTGAAGAATGGCGATTAGCTGCCCTAGCCAATCTAAGTTAGTATAGCCAGAGGTACGTACCCGTCAGACCCTGTCACTAGATCTTGGGAATCAAAGTTGACATGAGACAAGTAGATTGGTAGGCTAAGTTCTGCCTCCTGGTGCCTGACAACACTGACTGCCCAGCACCATACAATAACCACCGGCGGTTTCAGTCAGGAACACTTTCCCAGACTGAAAGCTTCAGTGCGCCAGGTGTATGGTTGTAAAACCTGATGAAAATTGCCTCAGCCGCTGATTGGTTGATCCTTGGACATCGACCTTTGCTTCTTGAAGGTCATGTGTTGGGAGACCAACCCCCTTCTCTTCTAATTTCATCAATAGCATACCCGCGAGAAGGAGTCCCAGCTCTAGAAATGCTGTTAGTGGCGACTGTTGTTGTGGTGGTGGCGGCGATTCTCTTCCTGATTGAAAGAAGATTTCATCTGTTTTATATCCTCACCCACAAGGTAAGTATTAAGAGCAAGACTGGATAATAAAAAGTGCAGCTCCGACTCGCTTGGCCTTGGGCTTGGCTTGATTAGTTGATAGAATCTTAATGATTAAATACTACTAGTACTAGTACTAGTTATGACCAAGTCACTTACTAACCAGTAACGTAAAGGAGCTAACTCCACCTCAAGTCAAACTGGTGGCTGTTGCCGGTCGGATGAGTGATTTTGAGTCACTGGGAGTCAGCCAGATTCAGTCAGTCGGTTTCAGTCAATTTTCAGTGATTGACTTTTGAGTGTATTCTAATCAAGCTGGCCTCTGACCTGAGATCTAATTATTGAATACACCACTCTGCTGACAGTTTCACTGTCTATCCATACTATTTTTATGCCAGGTCTTGGGCTAAGTCCTCACGACCACTCAAATCTCAGTCAATCACACAATGAGAAGATGTTCCATTTAGTAGTTTGATATCAGGAAAGCAACAATGTAGATGCCGCTATCCACTTCACTGGTTCCCATACATTCCACAACTGATGCCAGGGTTTTATGTAGGTAGATAAAGAGTCTGTGAGGCATGGAGGAGAGCTGGTGGCCCAGGTACTAAAAGACCATGGTGTGAAGTTCCTATTCTGCCTGTCCGGTGGGCATATTTCTCCCATACTCTGCGCATCAGAGAAAGAAAAGATCAGAGTCATTGATGTCAGACACGAGGTACGCTTCAATCAGAAGGGACACAGTCTTCAACTTTAGACTGATATTGTATCACATACGTGTGACAAGTTGTTCTGCATTTACATGTATAGCTCCTAACTTGAGTTGCTCGGCGTGTTACAAAATCATTATTGCCTCGTATACTTTGCATGTCTCAGCAGCATATCAACTACAAACTTTATAATATCAAATACTATTTGTTACACATCGGGTCGAGTGTATCAAGCATGTTACCAAATCGCCTCAACTATGTTCGTTATTTATGTATTAGTAGCTTACTAATCACTTATGTTATTATGGTTTGTTTTATTGGACATCTAATTTAGTCCATAGTATCTGTATTTTCTTTTGGTATTGTTGCAGGCATCTGCGGTATTCGCTGCCGATGCTGTTGCCCGTCTCTCAGGTTCCATTGGTGTGGCCGCTGTGACGGCTGGACCCGGACTCACTAACACTGTCACCGCTGTGAAGAATGCTCAGATGGCAGAAAGCCCCATACTGCTGATGGGAGGAGCTGCCGCATCTATACTGAAGGTTATTACCAGCGTCGAGTGATTGCAGTAGACTTTTTGTCTAGCTTCCAGGCTAAGTACTAGCTTTCTATGGATAGTGGATTAGCATGGAGCAATACAAGCGAGTCAGTGTCATTGCTCCACCTCTTTGTGAGGGTTGTTTCTGTTTTGCGCTAGGATCTGAGGAGCTCATACTTGCAGCGGGAGCCCATCATGACTGGGATTCAAACCCGTGTTTTCTACCACAAAACTACCTCACTCATTAAGGCGCCTGATCGCCTAATCCGTGCCTTTTGTATGCACTATTAAAACAATATTTGATCATACGTATCTACCTATGAAATAAATGACTGTATACATTATGTGAGAAAGAAAGTGTGAAGAGACATGAAGAAGAAACCCTATAGAGTTAAAAATAAGATTAAAACTTGTGTTTTACATTACGTTCCACAAAAATTAGAGATTCTGTTTAGTTAAACAAAACTAGGTGCCGGAGACAGAGTCTAACAGATAGTCCATGTATGTGATTATAGGGTCGAGGATCCCTACAGGACATTGATCAGATGTCTCTATTCAAGCCATTATGTAAATACACAGCAACTGTCACCTGTGTTAGAGACATTGTACCAACTCTCCGAGAGGCGATAAAGCAGGCCCAGTCTGGTACTCCAGGTAAACTCGACTCAACGAACTTGTTTCTTTCTACTCAGACGCCATCCTATTTAATGAACCTCCTAAGCATGAGGCTTGCTGAAGCGATAGGAGACTCTAGAAATTATGTATAGAGCTCATTCTCACAGTGGGTGCTCAGCATGACTAGGAGTTGAACCCTGGATCTTGAGCCGAGTGCTCTACCCATAGCGCTATCCGACTGTCCCCATCTCTATCTTTATCGCTATCTTGCGTTCTCACCTTTTTTGTGGTTTAGTCGGAGACCAGTTTGTCTCAATCTCATTCTGCACATGCAGGCCTCCAGCCAGTTCAGATGCAGTGAAGCCAATAAATTCTTAATGATTGGAGAGCTCTGAATTGGTTCTGTCAAGCTTGGTAACCTAAACGCGAAGTCATAATACTAACTTTCCTTTGAATTATAGGCCCTGTGTTTGTTGAGTTTCCCATTGACACAATTTACACTTATAAGCTGATTCAGAGGGAGGTGGGAATAAAGCAGAGTGGAGGATTCGTACAGAGCATCGTCAATATGTGAGTGTAACGCAAGTAATTTTTGGAGCTAGAATGATTGGAATACATCACTCATAGGCAATCAGTCATCGATTCAACTCGGGAAAAAAGTCAATGCTGTTGACAAGAAGCTGACCTGAGCTCCAACCATGTCTCCCCAGTAATCAAGAAGCAAACTCAATGACCAAAACATGGAGAAAGCAATGCCGAATTTAAATAAAACCAGAACACGGCATCAGTTTTTTTTACCGATACCTAGTAAGTAGTTATGGGTCCCTATTGGCTAGTTATTCACTCATTCCAGCTAGGTTCATGGATGTACAATGCATCTTCTGTCATCTAATCCATGCGATGGGATCCCTTTGCAGGTATCTTCAGAATTATGTGGACAATATTTTCAGCGGGGCATGGACTTCTATTCAGTCAACATCTCCTCTTCCCGTTGATATACCAATGCCTTCCACTGAGCAAGGTACTGACTCCTACTACCGGTGGTAAATTCTTCATAATACAATAAAGATTCATATACAGTCTCACTCAGCGAACCTAATCCCAAACTAAATTCGTGTATTTTTCTTTGAAATCCCGACAGATTTCACCAATATACTAAAATTGGCGTACCGAGTCTTTGACTCGGCTTTCTTCAGGGTTGGTCATTAGGAGACCTTCTGCTTACACACGTTAGCCGTATAGGGAAGGTAGCTATGGGTGGCTCCTTCTTATTCATAAGCATCACAATCTGAAACTGATGACAGTCAAAAACAAACTGGTTTCAAAATGAGCAGTTGAACCAGGGACTTCTGGTCCTAGACCCAGTATGTTATTCACTATGCCTCTGCATGATTTTATGTATAGATCTACGTCATTGCTCCTTGTGAAATCCCCATGCACCGCTGATCTACAATTTGAATGTTGCAGTGAATGAAGCTGCTGCCATTTTGGCTAGAGCTAAACGTCCAGTTATTGTCTTGGGAAGTCAAGCTGTACTGCCCCCTGTGCCCGCTGACACTCTCAGAGCTAAGTTAGAGGTAAGGCTTATATATGATAATGAGGTTTAGTTTAATCTGCCTTTCCGAGGTAGTGAATCTTGAAATGCCTTAGATTAGGATTTTATCAAAGGGTTCAGTGAGTGGCTCTGTCATCTGTAGGGATGATGAGAGACATCATTTACTGGTGAATCTTATGCAAAAGACTGCATGTATGACTCAGTATTGAACTGCTGATCACTCATTGAGTAATTCTCATAGTTTACCAACGCCAGAAAAAAACTGATCAATGGTTACTAAAGTGTAACAGTGATATTCTCCATTATATCGTGTACAGAACACTGTCCCACTGAGCACTGGCTTCGTATTCCGGTCTTCCTCTCCTAGTATTTCTCATGCTGTGTTGTGCTAAACAGGAGCTGGGTATCCCTTGTTTCCTTGGAGGGATGTCACGCGGTCTGTTGGGTCGAGACTCTCCCATACAGTGCCGACAGAGAAGAGGAGAATGTCTGAAAGAGGCTGATACCATTATCCTTTTGGGTGAGTTCTCCTGTCCTTCTGTCCGCGCACTCTCTCCCTGGGCTGATGCCATAGCTTAGTGGATAGCGTACTGGGTTTTTGGATCAGGGGTCCCTGGCTCGATTATCGGTTTGTGCTAAAGCTTTGCAATACTCTCATCGGTTTTGAATTGCGACGTTGAATAAAAGAAGCCCAACCATAGAGTTTCCTTTTCTTTGGTGCACAACGGTGTAAGCGAATTGTCTTGTAATGACTCAACCTGAAAAACACTGAGTCAAATAGACTCAATAGGTCAATCTGCTCACCACTTCTGACAGTTGTTCTGTCTTGGAGGTATAAAATTGCTTATATTAGGAGTATATGAGTACAATGAATTAAAAATTTATTTCCTCTCTACAGGTGCTGTGTGTGACTTCAGGTTGAGTTATGGTAGATCACTTAGCAGAAACGCCAAGATTATCGCAGTCAACCGAAATAAAGGACAACTATACAGGGTGGGTAACAATGAATCTTCTCTTCCCTTGTATGACCTCTTCACAATTATGATGAACCTCATGATCCCATTGTGTAGTATGGGTTCCCATGCTACACGGCCAAGCACGGCTAGACTGAGCCAGCTGCGCTTTCAGCCAGGGCTGTAAGCGACAACCTGTATTGTCACCTCTGTGCACGATTTGACTTGGTTTCCACGAACAGCCTTTCTATCCTTCTTGTTACAGAACTCTGATATGTTCTGGAAGCCGACCATCGCAGTGCAAGCTGACGCAGCCAGCTTCCTGCTAGCCCTGCAGAAGAGAGTAGGTCAGTTGACTTTTGATGCGGAATGGCTACCAAAACTGAAGAAGAAAGACTCGGATAAAGATGCTGCCAACAGGTAGCTTGGCAAGTTTAGCTCCCACTGATTTTAAGATTCATTGAGAGCAGCTGACCTGACTATGGGTCCTAGATAGTATTCCAGCACAGTGAATTAATAAGTTGCCACCCGAGCTAAGATTACTGTCGTGCATTCATGCATTGATGTTGTTGGTGTTTACCAAGCGGCAACCCATTTGTGCATGCGCTGGACAGGACAGGTGCCTAATAAATCACTTGATTTATGTTTTGAGTTGGTTGAGTAATTTTGATAACACTTATTACTCTCTGTGACTAATCCATGATACCATGGCACCATAGCATTCAAGAGTTATAGTATAACTCTATGCATGATAAGAGTAGCCAAATTTTCGGCTGGTGACATGTACTCAAATGCTTAGGTTGACTGACCCCAACCAGTAACCTGAGAAAGGCAAGGGGAAACGACCTTAGTGGAAACCCCAAGACATCATGACAAGCCATGCAAGTCCTGAGAAACCTGCCTTCGGGCAGAATACCTCATTGAATCGAAATGCGTTGTACTGTCCCTTTTGCCCTAAACCACATGCTTCATTGGCAGCGAACACATCTGTAGTTTACTTCCTGAATCTCAGTATGCTAAGGTGTTCATCCTTTCTCTCTGCCTAACAAGTTCTCAATTTTATTCAAATGGATCTTTATGCTTGCCCGATCTAACAAAACTGTCACGGTAATGCCATTGTCAAAGTTTAAAGAGAAACTTAAGTTTCGTGTGGATCTCGATTGAACAGTCAGTGAAGGTAGCTGGTATTGTTTATGTCTTTCTGGGGTTTGTAGTTCATGATTGGTCATGTGCAGTTGAGTTTACTAATTAAGGGGGGGGCTCCACTGGGGCATTGGCAACTGTAGGCTGTTTAATTATCTTTCTGATTTTGCTGAAAATTGGCTGAAAGGTGTCTACGTGTGTCAAAATCACACCTGTGAGTCATTTCTCAATCAGACCACTCATTCAATAGTTATGATCAGAAATCCAAATGCTCTATATATGTCTATCATTGGATGAGGCTTATTAGGTTCCGTATGAAAATCTAATAGCAGCCTCTGACACGGAATATGATTACGCAATACGATGCACTTGGGTGTTGTCACTCCACCTGTACATGTGAAAACACTGCATGTATAACAGGTTTCCAGAAAGAGATCAATATAGAAGGGCATGTTAAAAACTTAATTAGCCATTTAATGAAAAAGCTGGAGCTTATTTTTGGTCCAAAGCGGCACTTGGCCACCCTATTTACCAGAGCTAGAAGTCTGAAGCCTGTTATGAAGCAATAGAACCTACGAATTATGACAGGTGTTCAGATTCACTGCGGGAGTGTGAAATAACCAGGGCTTGTGTCCAGAAGTGCAGGATTTTATCGTCTCGAGCTGAGTGCTCTAGCTGCTGAATTGTCACCTATCCCTTACTTTATACTGCTGGATCACACCATTCATTGTGTGTTTGCAGGGAGAAAGCAGAGGAGACGACAGACCAGCACCTGAATCCACTGAAGGTGCTTCAGACCCTGGAGGATACTATGGAGGATAACTCCTTACTAGTAGCTGATGGTGGAGACTTTGTAGGAACAGCTGCCTATATACTCAAGTAATTACACACATCTCGCTCTACGAGAAAAGTTGCAAGATGCAACTAATAAACGTTTTCGACTTCATAATCACGTATTCTCACTAAAGGGGGATCTTTTTGAAAACAATAGTACCTAATCATTCCCCATCTACTATGAATACAGAAGTGGTGTGAGTATCATAATGCTTAGGAGTTGTGTTTTCTCTGCCATTTCCCAACATGATTGGGCAACTCCCAAATTTGTCATCCTCTAGCTCATTTTAGATTATGGTAACCACAAAGATGAGATGTGTGGCTTTTGCCGACTGAATAGTTCACTGTACGCACTGTAATCTGAGGTGCCTGGCCCGATTCTCAGTTCAGTGTGGATAGCATAACTCCAGGTTGCCAGATAACCCTAACACTGAGTGTTGATGGAGTAAACCATCTACTTCACATTGTAATTCTGACTGTATTTAGAGTTTTGGAGATTATTCATAACAACCATTACAAAGCATGTAATATCATTGCTTTACTACTACATTTTAGGCCACGGGGACCTCTTTTATGGTTGGATCCAGGAGCGTTTGGTACACTGGGAGTTGGTGGTGGATTTGCATTGGGTGCTAAACTATGTCGCCCCAACAGTGATGTCTACATTCTGTATGGAGATGGCTCTTTGGGTTACAGTGTGGCCGAATTCGACACTTACACTAGACACAAGGTAGACTCAAATAAGTCAAAAATACAAAAAATTGCACTTCAATGTTGACCAAAATTCAGGATGGATACCGACCAAACAAGTATGTAGAAATGAAGTAGAACCTGTGGCCAATTTTAATTATCCCCAATTGCCATTGGTTCACCGGATTGAAAAAAGCGAGAAATACAACTCCGCATCTCCATTTGGTTGAATATAAATCGGACCTTTTAACAGAAGCTGAACACATGCCAGTTACTCAGCAGTCCTACACAGACTTGCGCATTTCCTGGTATAGACATCATATTACAGGTAGAGTTTTCTGTAGGTGGAATATGCCAAGCCATTCAATTTCTAGGTTTTACACAACTTGAATGCACATATATTTATTGCAGACTCCAGTTATAGCTGTGGTAGGTAATGATGCTGGATGGACTCAAATATCCCGAGAACAGGTGCCAATGTTTGGCAGCAATGTTGCCTGTGGATTAGAGGTGAGGCATTACAACAAAGGGAACCTGCCTTTACCTGTTATTATCGTCAAAATTAAGGGAACTTGCATTTATCTGTCACCCATTCCATAAATCGACTGTCATATCGGGAAGTGGTTGATCATTGATAAATGCATACATTGTAGTTCTCTGATTATCACCTGGTGGCTAAAGGTTATGGAGGAGACGGACTGAGAGTGGACAGAAGTAATGGTGATCAGCTCGCTGAGATCTATCGTCAGGCTATCAAGGATAGCAGGGCTGGAAAGAGTATTCTGCTAAACGTCCTGCTGGGTAAAACCAACTTCCGGGAAGGCAGCATCTCCGTCTAACATTCCACACTCTCTGCTGTAACAGAACTCTGTTGTCATGCTCACTATGCGGTCGGGTGAGGAATGAGTACATGGTGGCAGCAGTGCAACACTAGTCTACCAATTCTGTTATGCTAGTTTTTATTTGTACTTGGTATTTTATATCTTCTTTATGAAATGTGTGATTCATTTTTATGGTTAATATAAATGAGGTAAAATCAATGAGTGGTTATATTCTCAGCTTTGAAATCAGTGTTCACAATCTTGGACCGTATGTCCCTCCTGTCACCATGGCCTATCTCTAGCGAAGATGTGTTGATAACGTCTTTATCGCAGTATTGAGGTAACTAGTGGGCAGTGATTAAAATGAATGGTTCACATCTTTCTTGTTTGCATTGATTCTAGTATAGTTTGATAGCAAATGATAAGTCTGATCTCGTGCAGTTCAAAAGTCCAAAATTGTGAGCTAAAGGGTCAAATCCCGCATTGGTTTGGACTACAGTCAACACCCGTCATAACATCATGCTTTGAATACTGAATGGGCTATTGCACCAAACAGTATACACAACAACTGATCAGCTAAAAGAGTACATGAAAAATATTCAAATAAAAGATCTAGTTACATCAATATCCGTTATCTAATTATTTAATGGAACCAAGAAACCAAAAGCCTATCACAATAGTGAAGATCGGAAAACATGGTCCAGGTCCAGCTCATCCCAAAATGCTTGGGTGTCCACAGCCCCATATAATGAGGAACGTAGAATGCACTGCATAGCTGTTGAAATGCCAACAACTGTTAAAATGTGATGATATGAATACTTCCACAGCCACTGAAGGTTAAACTCAATCCTAGACAAAATGATTATATATTTTGCCATTTGTTGGCATCATTCAATAATGGCCACAGTAATAAGACTATTAAAAGTTAGTTGTGAAGCGATGTTCTAAGTTCTAGCACCCATCAAGATGGTTAAGTTAGGCAGGCCATTACCATTACAATCCAAAATGGCGGATGTAATACAATAATAATAGCCCAAATAATAGTGTGAGCGTGGTACCCTCTACATAATATCATTGTAATCAGAGACATAAAGAACAGAGCTGTGACACAAGATCATGTATCATCATATAGAGAAGATGACACACATTGTAGTCTATGCGCCTATACAGTAACAGTTACTTGCCATTTTACCATTAATAATGTAGAGTATAGATTATAGATCTGTGTAGATGTCTAGATGAGATTACTAGCTTACAACTCCGGTGTTACAACTTCCAAGCCATAACTCTTGACCCATCTCTGTTTCTGTCTGATTGTAAATGCAGGGCTCTAAACAGCTGCAATTGATTTTAGGCATTCACTGTACTACTAATAACCGCTCTAGGGCGAATAATGTGTTGACAGCGAGCGATCAGCTGGTATAGTATACCGACAGACGGCGCCCCGCAGCATAGTACATAGTATTGTCATGTGAGAAACTCTAGGGTTGAGAGAGAGGACGTAAAATTGTACCATCTGATGCAGCTGCTGAACATCAAGCCTGCATGTCTGATGATAAACGAGTTATGTCTGTCAAAGCAAGGGCACTGCGATGTACGACATTTATCCTTATACTAGTTGGATCTATATTTGTTATCCAGTACACACTCTTTAGTTCAAGCAGGTAAGCATTATATTCACACTATCTACATCATAGAGAAGATAAATCTATAATTCCACTGCTGAGCGTAACGTGTCTAAACTGAACAGCTAGCGAAGGTGATGCTTGGAAATTGTAACACAGTATCTCATGCTGTGTCTTTTATAATATGAGGTTTTGCGTTGCTGTTGCTCGCCCATTGTGGAGGTATGGAGAGTATTGTTGTATGTGTATCTGGTCTAACAATAGCCTTCCTAAGACCGAGGCTTGTTCGGTGGCAGTAGTGGCTAGGAATTCTACGAGGGGCTCATGCTCCCAGTGAGAGCCTGGCATGACCAGGATCTGAACCCAGAATCTAAAAATCTTGAGCTAAGACCTCTACCCGCTCAGATATCCCTGTATACTGGACAGACAGTCCAGCAAGTCAGCCAATCAAAATAACGTTAGTCCATTAGTGAATGACAGCTTTATAGTTATAGAATAGAGAATGTATACAATCCACCACATCATCATCATAGTTTAGGAGCAAACGCTGAATCTGCCAACTTTAGGTGAGTACAAAGTACAATGCTCATGAGTCAATGCTTGTCAAACCCATCCACGAGTGATGTCTAGATTCTAAACAGTCTAAAGCCAAATATTGCAGCATGGTGACAGCATTCAATATAGCTTCAGAATACCTTCACAACTCCACTACTCCACATGAGTACTAAGTCAACTAAATGCTATTATTGTCCTATGTTTAAACTACCTATACATACTCAATCATCAAATCAGGTAACAGCCTTTACCACTAATAATCCTTGTTCTTGGTCGTAACTGCAAATAATCCCAGTTTGAGATAGTCTATTGAGGATCGGATGGCAATGCACTGAGCGCAGCAATAAATCCAGCAGACCAAACCACACATGGGGGCAGCTGACTTGAAAGGTTGATAAACTGCCAGATATTGGTAATTGACGCGTCTATTCCGATTTGGCACCCTCGTACAACTAGGCTCCTTTTCCCTAGTAATTCAGCTCTTTTATAGCATATCATCAGAAGAATCTATGAATTGCTCATCGCCAAAACTACAAAACTTCTTCACGCATCTTGATTACAGGTAATTGGAGTTTATCTGACATAGTGCCATCTCCCTATTAGCTAAACCCGAGTCGTTAGTTTCATCTGGGAAGACTGCCTGGCTACGGTATAGTGATATATGGCCTAATTATATGTATCAGCGTAGTTCATGTACCGGTAGTGTAATCATCTAGTTTGTTTCCAGGAAAAAGCTTCATCACTCTTCTCTCTGGACAAAAAAAAACTGTGATTGCATACTTAAACAAGATGTCGTTGGGTGTATAGTTGGCTGTCACCCCACAATTCCGTGATTTTGAAATTCCACCTTCAGTTCTGCACTGTGTCTATATTTTAACCTTGGACACTTCCATTTCATAGGAAAGCGTGTATAACTTGTGCCTAGTCACGTTTCACTTAATTGCTACATTGAAAGACTACTGGTAGGGTACAAAGAGATCAGATAGGTATGAACTCGTCCATCATCTAAGTTTTTGTCAATTATCTCTATGCATTTTCGTGCCTTCCATCTTCTATCTGGCGACATGGTAGTGCTATGCACAGGTCATGTTTAAGTAATATCTACCACACCAATTTTAGTTTTGTCGATATAATACCCCACATGGAAAAGAATCGCATTGACACTGAATTGCTTCTTCAATGTGCCACAAGTTTTTCAAATATCTTAGGTAAGTTTTTTATACATAATTGTGTCGTGTTCGTGCTATATATGTGCATGTGCCTTTATGCGCGACCTGTGTCACTTATATGCCATTTATGTGCCGCCTATTTGTTGTGAATCGATAGTGTGTGTACCCTGCATGTGCCTCTTTGCGCATGATAAAAACATACCCCGCTTCATAAGCATTCATACCGAGTGGAACAGAGAGTAATTGTATAAAAGCGATGAAGAACATTGACACTCTCGTCATCTTACCACCTCTCCGGGAAGCTCCAGCACTACTCAATCTGCACTTTCACCTTTGTTGTAGATGCTTTGGGGTCTACCGCTCTTTATCCAGTAAAACTGGACTTCACTGGCAATATAGGGGTAAGATCTGCATTATTTCGAGCACACGACGAATATTATGCATTGTGATACTACTGCTCGTGGTCTTGCGTATTCACATTCGCAGTGCATCTATGATCCCTGTTCCTTTTGCAATAAAAGACTGCTGATATCAAAACTTAGTAATGTATCCAACTACTGGACCTGAATGTGGTACAATATTTCATTATTCTCTGACTGACATTAGGTGAAGTAGTAAAAGCAAGTCTAACTGCAAAATTAGGGATCCGGATCTGTATGAAAACGAGTTAATGTTTTCTATTTATTGTAGAGAATTGAAACTAGATGGCAGATAAACAAGGAGAAATATTCTAATTTATTTGCCATTATTGAAGAAGAGAGGCAAGCGGGAAAACATACTCAGTCCGATTCCATTACAACCAGTATTCTCTGGCTGAACAGGTACTGTGCTGAACAACTACCGTGCTTTCCAATACGTATAAAGAAACTGGCCATTAGCTGATGTTCATCCTATCTGCTGGCTGAAAGGTTTTACTCTTTGGGCCTAGAGTTAGAGAGGAAGCTAAACTTAGATGACCAAACAAACGTTCATGCAGCAGAATCACTAGGCTATTAGGTGGTGAGGTAATCATCCGAGGTGCATTATACACCTCAGATGAGTGTGGTATCCTGCATCTTCCTTCTAAACCTCCGGTGGATATATATTTATTTTCTTTATGTTTCTTTTTGTTGGTGTATGAGAGGCTGATTTATCAGCGAATTTCTGCTGGTCTTTGTGGGTGTTAAGCCACAGTGAACCTCCTAACGCTTGTTCTAGGCAGAAAGACTGTGTGTCGAGCTTGCATCACTGTAGGAGTATATGGAACTTGTGGATCACAAGCCTAACTACTCTGACTAATACACTTTTCTGTTACTCCTGCTTGTATATAATTCAGAGTCATTGTATTTTAGGGGGTTATTATTCCTCTCTAACGTGTTTGACTTCATGGAGCAGGATGGAGATTTCAGTCAGACGATAGATCGTGCGTACGCAACAGTATTAAAACCTCATCACAGCTTCCTTGTCAAACAAACAGTCAAGGTATAGAGAAATTTGTGTCTTTCTTCCAAATCCCCCTCCCGATTTCATAATTTCTGCTAAGCAGTCATCACTTTGTGGCCCCTGACAGCTGTCTGGAGTAGTGCAGAATGTGGCGTGCTGAATTTTTTAGGCTCAGCATTTCCCAGGATTTGTGAAGCAATAGCTTAGTGATAGCATACTAGGCCTCGGCCGAGGGATCACTACCGGACTCGGGTAGAACTTTGTCTCTTGCAATGCCCTCATTTTAAATCGCCATGTCAAGTAAAAGAGGCTCACCGATAGAGTGACCTTCTCTGTGGGTCAAGTGGGTGCAAACAGAAAGTCTCCTAATGACGCATCCTGGCAAACGACGAGTCAAAGACTCAATAGCTACACCAACTTATGCATACCCCTTACACTGGTCAGAATACAAAAGAGAAAGAGCAAGAATGCGCAAAGCACCGGGAAATTTTCTGCTTGCACCTGCATACCTCATAGAGAAGTTAACTCCATGGCTGCATGGGTTGAATAGTGATCAAGTTCCATCGACTCTTATGTCAAAGGGTAAAAATTACCTTGAGCACTAGAAGAGTAATTTCATGTCTTCTAGACTGAACAGCTGTCAGGAATGGTGTGGACATTGGCCTACTGGGTCTATTACTCTAGTTGACTCAGGGTTTCCAAGGATGAGTCGTTCGGGAGACGTTCAGTTTACGCCTGCGGTGGGCTTGATGAGCACGAGTTTCAAACCACTGAAAGTCATTTCTACTGTAGTGGGCTATGCTAGCCATACCGAGCAAGGAGACAGCTCAGATATCCTTATCTGATAGAGATGGAGATTACAGCAAACCAGAATACGTAGCATGTTTGTACGCTGAGATGGAGAAATATAATGATGCTCTAGTCAAAGTTACCAACACACTCAGGGAGTATTATATGAACAAACTTCATATACGGATCAGCTAGAACCATAGACTCACTATTGTATGTCTATGGCTAGATATGTTCCATAAGGGTCGTAGCGTAGTGTTCATCTATTGCAGAAAGCCACCCATCTGGGCTTTTGCCCATTTTTTTGATCAAATATAAAGATTACACTTAGAGCAAAAATTGTAATGGAGCATTTTTATGATAAAATGTAAATACTTAGCAATCAGGATACAAATAAAATATATATTTATAAGTTTTGAAGAAGGCTCCTCATTTTAAAATCAGCAGAAGTATGAAATAAGGGAAAACTGAAATTTTGGTAACTACTAGGTGGTAACTGGCACTACAGTTTGTCGTTAGTGATTAGGTTCACCTCAGTCAGTCAGTTACCTAATGCAGGAAATGTATGACTCTGCAATGAGCTCTGTAAATTGATCCAGAGATAATCTTTGTTTACCATCAGATTTAACCTACAAACAATAAGATATGTTGTACAAGTATCTTGCTATCATGACAATTGCATTTGATCTGACAATTTTATTTTACATGGATGACTTTTAGAGAAGCCCAAAGTCAAAAGCAGAGATACTATAGTCAATCAGAAGTAGAAGGCAGAAACAGTCCAGTAGACCGCCCAGATCGCAATTGAAGCTAGGTTTGAATGTATTTCATTATTTTAGCAGCTAGGTATCTGAATTCACTAATAATTTTTTCTCAACAAAACACACAGGAAGTAACTTTTTTCCAACCGTGTCCTCCGATATGGGAGAGAGAAGAGTTAGGTATTGATCAAAACTTACCTGAGATAACGTAGTATGTATACTGACAGGAGAGAGAGTGTAACATGCTTCTAGACTCCTACAAATTATCACATGATGTTATGATTCAGTCAGTTTGGTGTGAAATTCAGTATGGGAGATTAGAACAACCTAAATTGTCTGTCCACTTACTTCATGTTAGGAAACTTACTTTAAATCGTAAGAGCTAGGAATCTTGCGTAACCAGGCACCAGGTATGTCTTTCTATAGGTGTATGATAAATGAGTGACCTTTCACTATGTATGACATTCGTTAGAAGGCATTGATGCAGTCTCAAGCTCAAGCTCAGAGTTGGTATAGCGAAAGTTTACCATGAAAGCCGAAGAGCCACTCACATTGCAGCTGGCCATAAGATCTTGATATTCTTTACTTACTGACTATTGGATCCAACGGACTTGCTGAAAGCTTCTTTGAGAAGAAAGGACAAAGCCTCAGCCTGGGCCTTGTCTACTGAATCACCGGTTTCCAGAAGGTCAAATAACTTATGACCCAACTCAAGATAGTCTGAAAGCGAGTGAAACATATTTCAATGAATACATGCAACCACATCATATTGGTTACTGCTGCCCCAAAGGCCCATGTGATAGCTAGGCCACCTGAGGATTGATATCAGAAATTGCCCTCCCCTGAGATAGGACATTGTAAACTATAGCCGTAGAAGTAAGCTTCTATTTTTGTGACTATACTGTCAAAAGATCGATTGTAATTCAGAGGGGTTGGGCTGAAGAACTAAAGTTATATCAAAGGTCCTTGGTCCACAATCTTTAGATCGCCCGTTTAAAGCCACAGTCATAGCAGGCTAAATATGAGCTCCCCGCATAATTCCTCATCTCCTCTCGCTTTAATTGTTTATGGATTGGTGTCTGGCCTTTATGTCTATAGAGTTGTTCTCCCTTCAGCTCTATGATTTCATATACCTTTTAGAACCATCACGGCCGTGACTGAGTAGTGAAAGGTGACATAGTCTACCACCTCTGCAGGTCGAAGGGACAGTTTCGATCTCATCAGAATAACAACCTTTGTAGGAACGCCACTGAAATGTAGAAAGCAGTTTTATTTTGTGATATGCAATCTCATTAACATCACAAAAATATTGACTTGTTGTGTTGCATTGTCTATAAGTGCAATTTCAACATTATCTAACGGACATTCGTGTAGGATCGCAGTTCATTTATGTGTGCTGTAACAGGTGACTATCCGGTCATAGTTCAAAAGAAAGTCTTTCTTGTTTTCAGAAAGCATTAATGAGTCAACACGCAGCCATGACAGTGGACCTACAGTTAACTCAAGCTTCAACTTAAAGTGTAACTGAACTGACAAATATGGTCTCACAATGTACCCTTGATCTCATTTCTTGAAAGATCTCTCTCAAAACCTTGACCTCAAATGCCTGATAAGGCATGATACAATATGATGGGGGGGGGACAGTTTTGTCCCTGTCTAGACACGGATCAGGTAGTCAAGCTGCTGACTCACTATATAGGCTTATATGACCTAAACAGAAAATGAAGTTGTTTTTGCTGTTTTAGCGATTGTTCGAAAATTCACTTAATATACAATTGTATTCATGATATAAGCCATCGTCAGTGAATTTTTTATGAGAGCACAAAACATGAAAAGATAATTTTGAGTCAGAATGGTTGCTCATTGATTTCACTCAGCAAAGCAAGTGTATAATGTTCAGCGTTAGCACGGGCTATTCCGTACAAACTGTCATGGTAGGCATTACCTATGGACTGACTACCAAGTGATCACAGGAATCTCATTTCCCATCAGGCATCGTGAATGTCTGCCCATAAGTGGTAGAAAAAACATCGCTAGTGTGCTAAGTCAACAACTTTTCGCTGAAGAGTGCAAAGAGTTTAATTCGCAACAGCCGTGTTTTAATGACTGTATAAGGTGAATCTGACGCGACATCTGATACACTTTACCAACTTGCACTGGTACCACTGAGTGAATCTATATTGTCACAGAGGCTTTCACCACTTTTTACAAACCTCATAATATATATTCTGTTTTTATACTATGGTATGATTACGGCTTTGCCTGAATAAAGTTATCTATGCGACTATCTCATTTTTATGAACCTGTCCAAAATGTCAAACAGCAGATGTACCTGAGCAAGTGCTGGAAAAGCTCATCGAATATGGCTCCATTGATGCCGCACATGTGCTTGCCAATCTTTGTCTGGTTGAGGATATCGAACGCGGCAGCTACATTCTGCTGGAAAGCAGCTCGTGAATGATGAGTCAGCTTTATCGTCTGCTGACACTTCTCCAAACGATTCACACTGGTAGAGCTTGATGATTCAAAGCTAGAAATATTTTCAGAGGTTTCAGTTCAGTTCCAATCACAAAATTGTGATTTAAAATGGCTTAGCAATGTAATAGGTCACCTTCACGTAAACATAAGAGGATCTGATGGTCTATCGCTATAAAGTATACGGTGTGCCTGTACATTCTGTTACATCTGGATGTATGCAAGACAGGTTTGTCTTAGGTGGAGTTTACACAAGCGGCAACGGCCCAGTTGTCACTTAGAAACCGCTCAATGTGGCCGTAAAGTGGGCGTCAGCTTCCGGTGATCTAGCGACAGAATGCCGATCCTGCATGCGCTATTTCTCCAGCATCAGGTAAGTGGCAACCAATGATAACGCAGATTCGAATTGCTGCTCTACCAAGTTCGCCCTTGACCTAACACCGGAAGCGAAAATCTATCCGAAGTAAATAAAATTGCCGCTCTGATTGGTCACTTCGCCTGTGCCACTTGAAAAAATAGTGCATGCAGAGTCGGCTCATAGCGGTACTATGCCGCTGGATTGGTGGAGTTTGACGCCCATTCAAACAACACAGACAGGTGCGCGCCTGTGTAAACACCCCTGCGACGCCGCTCTCTGTGCTGCTTGCTGCTACCGCGCTCATGTAAACCTGCCATTACACAGCTTATTACTCACTAGTTAGCCATAAACATGAGAGGATCTGATGGCCTGTTGGCTGTGAGTTGAGAAATCAAGTCCCCAATAATCTCCTTAACACCATTCTTATCTGTGAAAGGAAGTGGGCTAGTATCAGTATGGCCACTTTTCGCCTATATGTAAAGTTTATAGTTGTAGTCATGAGTTCTTTGATGGGAAAAGTTATTTTCTGTTTACAATAATATACATTTACTATTTGCTCACATACAGCTCTACAGAGCACAAGTATGAAGTAATGTCTAAAATTAGATTTAGAAGGCTTACCCACCGAGAAAGAGCTTATCATTATCTGGTGTTTGTCTGTCATCATTAGGCCGTTTGCTTTTGTCATTCATCAATGACTAGTGTCGCTCTTTCCAAATGCTTCCGCGGTGTGGATTATGTGTATACTTGACTGCTTGCCAAGGCGCCAAGATAATGGGCTGCAATAGTTGTTCTTCTATTGATCGTGGAAGTCAATTATTCTAATGGGGAAGAAATGGGGGGGAAGTGAGCCTAGATAAATATCTCGAGCCGAACCAAAGGCCGTGTGCAAAAAGAAAAGCAAAACAAGTGTCTGGAATTGTGAGCAAATCTGAATGGAGCTAACCGGATGTTGACAGCGGCAACAGGCCGATGATAACAGCAATCCTACATATGCGTACTCAACGTTGATTGAGACGGAAATAAACTATAAAATTATTCAGTTTATATAATAGACCAACCATTTAGCTCTTTGAAAAACATTTATGCTCGATTATTCTCAAAATGCAAATGTAAATCCCTGTTGGCAGATAGGCCAATAATAACCTGGCATTTTGGGTAACCGGAATTGCAAAAGAGAGGCAGTGGTGCGCCATTGTTTTCCGCCGCGAGTGGCAAAATGTGATCCCGAACAAGGCTGTCGTGTCTGTGTGCTGCTTCCAAGTTCAACATATGTGATTTGGTCCCTGCGACCGTGACATGGTGAGTCTGTGAGTGTGACCGGTTGACTGGCTAAGTAAGTTAGAACTACTAGTTTCACTTTGAGTTTTGACCAGTATTACTACTACTAATACTACTACTACTACTACTACTACTACTACGCCTACGGTACTACTACTAGTACTAGACTAGTAGTGTACTATCATTATCAATACTAGTACTACTACTACCAGTACTACTAGTACTACCAGTACTAGTACTACTAGTAGTAGTACTAGTAGTAGTTTTAAAAAAGTAACAAACTCAAAGTGGTAGTAGAAGTTAGAACTGGTGGTAGTGGTAGCAGTACTAATTCTAAATCTAAATCTAATACTATAGAGTATAGACTATAGTAAATAATACAATAGACTAGTAAAGTAATACTAATGTAATACTAATAGTACTAATAGTGATACTGATAGTGCTCGTGCTGGTCTAGACTCTAACTTCTAAGTCTAAAGCTAATTCTATATAATAATAAGTATGTAGACTTATTTATAGTTATACTTGTAAGTTATAGTGGTATATAGTATATATGAATAGCATATATGATATAGTATATCGGATATAGTATATACATGCATGTAGCTAACTGCTAAGCTCAAGCTGACTAGACAAGTATCAGTATGATATTCAGTATGACATTGAGTGACTATACTCTATAGTCTGGACCACCTACTGACCTAGTCCACCACACTACAAAGTAAAAAGTGTGATTGTAATTCCCAGTCTCACTCAGTCAGTGACACCCACTCTCTGAGACCGACAGCAACGGGGAGTGTGGCAATAAATAGCTGGGGCCGTGACTGTGAAGGAGCCACAAGGCACATTCTGGTCAAATTCAACTTCAATTTTTCACAAATGTTCATCGGTGAATTACTGGCTTGATTCAGTCCGTCGCCTACTCACTCCTTCTCTGGTCATGGTGATAATTATGTTGGTAAATTGTGTACAAAGTCTCTGATGCTGTAACTATAAGTATAAATTGTAGGCTCAACGAAAGGCCAGCACCCGCGTTAAGAACAAGCCCATTCGTCTGAGGGATGATTCACCAGACTCCATGCCACGGCTGAAGGATAGTTCTTCGGAAGGACTTATCACCTCAACTGAACCAAGATCTCTGGTTGTGAGACTCACACCCGCAGTACATCATGAACCCGCTCCAGCAAAAAAAATGGTATCGCTTCTGGCTCCCCGGAGCTTAGTCACAACGCCGCAAGAAAATCAGCCCCCTCAAAATAAATACATATCTTCTAATGCCTGTATGGCTAAACCCCACTCAGTGACAGTCAGTAAAGACACCTCTTTAACCCAGATACTGGTTACACCAAAAGAAACCATAGTTAATGCGCAGGAAGTGGAAATCTCAGGTGAAGCGACCAGTGCCAAACCAGTGACTGAAGAGCGACCTAAAGTAAACTGGAGGAAACACAAATATGGTCGAAAGTGTGTGGCAGCTGGGTGCGAACACACCGCTGCCCAAAATGCCTGTCGCTTTCATAAGCTCCCAGCAAGAATCTACAGGCAAGTCTCTGGATTGTTGTTTTTCATTTACAATTCTATGGTAAAAATATTCATCCCTACCATTCCACGTGGGACCCATTATTAGATATGTCTATGGTTTGATTTACCCTTTGTCCCCTTGGGATGTCTTGATATGTGCATTTGAAGAATATATCTAGTATCTGTAATAGCATGTTCGTGTGAGTGTGTTCATGACTGGGGTTTATGATCGAACTAACTCAATTTTTCTTGCTGTTTAGTGCGGAAGAATGGTTAAGAGGAGTGAAGAGACATGACTTAGCCGAACGCTTACTCAAGAGAGACCTCACTCCCTACACATATATCTGTTCTCATCACTTTCCGCACCAGGCGAAGCAACAGTCAGTATTTAATTCTTTTTGATCTTTTCCTCCATTTATTTACCATTTATGTGGATGTCATTTTATTTCCTAGTAGGTGTTTACCTGTTCAATCCAAGGTACGAGTGAATGAATTTGCTACTTTGTGCTCGAATGGTGTACAAATTCCAACTCAATCTCAAATTGTACATGCTTACAGTAATTCGCTGTCGCAGTGCCATAGAGACCGCAACTAATACAGTTCTGTCTGGGCAGGGTTGGCGTAGTAGAACCTGACTATGCCCAGGGCCAGCTTCACTCTACCGTGGTATCCGTTGATTCAGTGTAAAGCACGAGCTACAAAACCGCGCGGATAATCCAAATTTAAAGTCAAATTACAAACAGAATAAACATACATATTAACCAGGGTTGATGTGTAACATGTATCCCATTCTCTTTGGTCTTCACTCTCCAATGATGACATGTCTTCTTGTAGTGTAATTGGATATGGACTACCCACTGTCAGCGCCACCTTGGTTGAAGATGATCCAGAAAGGAAGTTGGTGGTTGGAGTTCCATTTGAGGCCCAGAAGCCACAAAACAAAGCCCATGAAGGAATATTGCAAAAAGATGAGAATTTAGGTAAGCATATAATAATTTTATCACTTTAAAAATAAGAGAATCAAATGGGAATGAATGCAGTACACTCCCTTGCATCAAACATGGTGGCTTCATCGGTAGGAAGATAGAGGATACAACTAAACAAGATTTATGATCCTCACTGGTCAGAACAGAGCTTTTTGAGTTTAAGGTGGGGTGTTCACCTATGAATACCGACTAAACTGTTTGTCAGGCAAAGTGCAAGCGGTTGATATGGAGGA
>Ga0224511_10000175_pt1 | contig 24749 bp, 16 predicted proteins | sample SF_May12_sed_USG_2_FD_169988 | JGI IMG/M metagenome (GOLD analysis project Ga0224511, IMG submission 169988) | Sediment microbial communities from San Francisco Bay, California, United States - SF_May12_sed_USGS_8_1 | ecosystem: Environmental > Aquatic > Marine > Sediment | place: USA...
GGGGCACATCTTGGTGGTTAGAACACTATGGAACAGGGGAACAGCTTGGTGGCTCTAATACTATGGGACAGGGCACAGCTTGGTGGCTAGAGCACTATGGGACAGGGGCACAGCTTGGTAGCTAGAGCACTATGGGACAGGGGCACAGCTTGGTGGCTAGAGCAGTATGGGACAGAGACGGACTCTATCACTACTGGACACATTGCAGTTTGTAAATACTAAATACATCTCCCCATGAATACATATATACCCATGTACACATCGTGTGATTACGCATACACCCATGCCTGTGGATGACCCGTTCTGTCCATGGTCATGGAATGTGCACCCCGCTTACCAGTGAGACTTTGGTCAGAGTTTAAGAATGAATTACGGTCAGATGCCTTTCCTGAAAACGCCATCAACTTATCAGAGATTTGTACCCATGACTCCCTGGACACAAGACCTGTGTTCTATGTCCTAACCACTCAGCCACGACCCGCAAGTCGAACCAATTACCTCGTAGATGTAAATGCAATTTTATCTCAATAGAGAATGATATAAAACGAGATGACGGTATAATTGCGTACACTAGACCCCAGCCCGCACTAGCCATGCCGATAAGAAAAATATGACAAAATGCTGTTAACTCGGTTAAATAAACTGTAACTCAAATGACTCCTTGCTCTCTTTACATAGGAAGCTAGTTGACTGCGGGTGCTCATATCTAATACTAACAAGAGAAATCAACAGTCCTCACAGTTCAAGTCTCTCCATCAAAACACATTATGTTTACTACTGGTTTGATTAAAACCACCATGTTCTTTCCCTTGTTGCTATCCTCCAATGGAATATCGACGACCTCTGCTTGACCGCGTTTGCAGAACGCTCTCTGGTGTTTGACTACATTTATGATACGGTCATCCTCATCATAAATAACCACCGTTGTCTCGTAAGAGGCATTAGTGTTGTTCATCTGTGTATCTTGACATTGTACCTGTAAGTCAAAATTATGATAATTTTCTGCAATTCAATGCATACAGGACAATAGTAAGAGACTAGGTTAGCTTACAGCATCAGCCGGTCTCCGGAGATCATGGTGCAGCTTCTACTTAAGCTGCAACTGTGAGCAGTGCTGACAGAATGGTAGCAGACTCTGATCCAAAACAGTGCTTCCGTGTAAACCACAAATTGAAAGAAAGGAGGCCCCTATACTCACATGTAATGACCAGGTGCCTGTGCTCGCTATTTTCCTGTAACTGAGTTTCCATTCCGCATCTCGTTTGAGATCTGGTAGAGGAGAGGAACAGGTTTTAACTTCAACCTGCATGGCGTATCGAAGAGTATTCTGTATTCGTACACTATCAACCTGCAACAGTACAGAACCACTGGAGTTATTTTCCCTTGTCTCAGCTTTGACTAAAGAACCCTTGACCCGTTTGGCTCTAGAGAGTTACCCTCCCCTGTATCAACTTAGAATTGAGAGTTACTTTTTCCTGTCTCCGCTTTGACTGAGAGTTATATCCCGGCCCTAACATTATCCTCTAATGAGTAACTAAGAGTGGCTGGAAATAGAAATCATACAGCCTCTCCTCATTTCTTACAGTGGCGATACCATGGGCAGACCTACCTGATAACTGAGATAATCACGAGGCTGATATTGAGGATCAGAAAATTCCACCTGGATATTTTTTATGGCAGCCATACATAGAGAATGGAAACGGTAAGCTTTACCAAGCTGAGCCGTCAGCAGTTCCGATATTTCTGATACTTTAGCGAGGTTACTTGTCTCAACCTAAATAATAAAAGTATACAGAAATGTCCATACTTTTTGACAAGCAGTCTTGTGTTTTCCTGTGAACTTTGTCAGATTTCTTACAATACTTCACCGTTTGCCATTGGTCACGTATTGACCAAGTGTTTGTGAAATGGGACAACTCCCAAAGGTCTCTCAGCCGTACCAACATGAAAAAGAAACTATGTATGACAAGCAATGTCTTGGACTACATTGTAACAAAACATTTACATAGAACACAGCTGTTAGAGAGCAAATAGTGGATTTGGTTGTCCGCTAAATTGAGGTGCATTCATTAACTGGAATGTTGGATCTCTCAGACACGTTGAAGCCTGGTACGGTGACCTAATTTATTTTTCTTGCAAAATTTGTTTCACGCCAGCAACTGATTTCGAGAAGATCTTTGCTTACAGCTGTTTCAGTGAATTCATTTACCTTATAAAGCTCAGTAATGGTCATCCTGGGGAACCTGACCAGTTGTAGAAGTAATGCTGCGCTGTCTTTAAATTTGTCTTTATCATAGGTATAATGATACAGAAGCCAGGACTCAACAGCCTCAAAAATCTCCATCTCAGATTGGGTAACCAGCTCCGATGAGCTCAGCATATCCTAAACAAAAGAAGGCAAATAATAGTAATGACAATGGATGCGTAACCAAAGATTATACCAAGATAACTATCTCCCATTCAAGCCAATGGAAACAGACGTGGGTAAAGTGTGGCACCCGGTATATCTGTCGCTGTACTCGTTCGCCCGATTAGTCAACCCAGTCGCTGATTGGCTGAATGGCATCCAATAGTACTACTTAATAGAACTTTTGGAAATCACTCAGACAATCATCGACTGGGTTGACTAAGCGGGTTATACTTTAGAGCCCGAATTCAGTGATGCTGTGGTTTTGCCACGCCCAAACTGGTTTTCATATGTACAGCAGCGGATCACACTAGTTTGTAGACAGCGAGCCCGGTCCTTTCATCTCTACAAAAACAGCTGCAACTGCGTCTCGTTTCATTTTGGTCTCGGCACCTTAGACTGTTGAGTGTCTGTGTTAGCCCTCTAGCTAGAGCCAGGCTAGTCAGCCCAGAGACAACCCAGCTGAGGTTGAGGAATGCAGCGGTATGCTTCCAAAAAGCGGATCGAGTTTGTTATCTTAGTATAGTCTATGCATAGCCAAGTTACCAGCGGGTAAAAATAATTAGACCTGTGAGAGTTGAGAATCTTTAATATTAAATCGTTCCTAATATGACCCGTCAGTAGAATATTATTCCTACAAAAAGGCTTGATTCCAGTTTATATCCAAGAGCATGGTCCCATAGACATACGTGCAAGTATCATGCAGTTTAAACATATGTGGTTTAAGACTATAGAAAGAATACATATGGTATACATATAAAACATTATTATACAGATAATACTTCTATCATATATATATATAAATTTACATATAATACATATATTATTTAGATAATAAATGCAGTATACAAATAATACATGGATTACATGTTTATAGGTGTTCCTTGTCTTTGTGGGTTATTTTCCGTACGTACCTGAAGAAAGTCAAATTCCATTGCCACCCAGTCATCACTTGTCATTATTTCTTTGGCATTCCAGGCTATCGTAGCCTGACTCTGATTCTGTAGGCACTTCAGGTGAAGCGCTTTTGACCACGGGTACCTAAAGTGGATAAAGAAATTAGTGGTTGGAGTGTGTAGCTCGGGGAGACCTGGGTTCGAATTTGAGTCAAAATGCTGGTGACTTTGAGTTTGATTCATCCAACAGAGCCTCTCCGCTGAGTGCAGTTGTGAAAAAATCCACCGAATTGGTTAATTGTGCATACTGCCTAATGCCATCCCACCTTTGACGAGATCAGTTACGAGCCGCAATAATACAAGTAGCTGTCTCAAACTACTGTTTTTCATATAACTACTGTGCATATCATTTACAGAACATATTATCTAATAGCACCCCCTCCCCGACAAACGCATCGGACTGCTGTATCTTATTCAGTGGCACAATTGCGAATTGTTTCGTTAAAACAGTTTCAGTGTATTCGACTGACGCGTGTGCTATCCAAACAAAATAATCATAGAACAGTTTAACACTCAACACGCAAGGGCTATGTTAGCTTGTCTGAAAACTGCCTTATAGCATCTATAGCACAATCACATAGATAGGGCTCGATGACTATTATAGCATAGGGTTAGAGGAGAATGAATGTCTTTATGTCTATTACAGTCATGATTAACCAATGGAAGGCAAGCATACCAAATGAGTGCGTTCCTGATGTTAGCTTCCAGCGGTGACTTGCAGTGATCTATCATGTAACTCTGACAGATGTGTTTTAATGCTTCCACATTATACTTATCTGCCAGACACAGAATTCCTATAAAAATCACACGCAAGATAACCAAATGATCACGCTTAGCTTATACCAGGTTCAATCACACAAACTGTATAACACATGCAATGATAACTTTAGCTGCACCAATTGAAGTTACAGTTTTGAGGTAGAAGATAAAAGGAACACTCTTTTTTTTAAAGCCGACTTCTATAGCAAAATACTAAGGGACTCCAACATTCCATCCGTCTTATCTTCTTTCATATGCTGACCAGTGTCAGGAGTTGACAGGAAGTGATCTACGGATTTTAACGCTTTGTGAAACACTGAGTAATGTCCGCAAACCACTTCCTGCCAACCCCTGTCTCACTTAATGCGCACTTTAACGCTATGGGAAACACTGAGTAAAGTGCGCATTAAGTGAGACAGGTTCAAACAACCAGACATAACACCCATGCATGCACATGTTGTTGTATAAATCAAGTTGTAACTCAATCGGTTTACAACATTTATATGATGTGATTCTAATAACAGACAGGCTGTAATCTTTACCCGTAAGCAATCTCGACTTGTCAAGTGAAACAAATTAGTTACATGAGTAAAGTTAGGGTTTAGTTCCCATTATAAAAAAAGGGTGCTATCCTATACCTGATACACTTGAGTTGTTAAAGTGTTATAAAGCTGAGACAGTCATCACAAAATCACTTATGAAACCATATCAACCGTTCAGAAGTGCTTTCAATCTTTTCTGCATTTTTGCTGCGTGACAAGCTTGGTTCTAGACAAGTGTGTGGGTCTATAGGTGCTAAATAATGAATGATAAAGTAGGTTGCCTGAAGTTAAATGGTCTCACTCAGTAGGATAAAACTCAGATCAGGAATACTAAAAAATCAATCCGTACCAACTAGATTGTGATGAACGCAGTACCAGCTAGATCAATGCATTCGTATAACACGAAGCACTGTGACTCCACTTCTTCATTTTAAGTTAACTCAGTTGTGTGCCCAGTGCTCTACTATTGAGATATCCAGCTATCCTGATTCAATCGTATACCACGGACTAGATGCTTCATGTTATGGAAGTCACTTAGAATCTTGTAAAGATGTACAGGAAGGATTTGAAGCCTTTTGCTACTTTAATTGTAAATTGAAGGGTTATCTCTAGACCTAGGCCATGTAAACTACAGAGGTGACCACACATATGGATTTTCTTACCAAACTTACCAATAACATTAGTCAGATTCAGCTGAACGCTGGCTGTGTACAGAAACCTGAGAAAAGGTTCAAAAACAAGCTCACAATTTTCAGTCTCATTAAGGAGAATCGTCTCATCTTGACTGTGTGTCCATCTCTTCTCATAGAGCATTGTACGTAAAACATCGGATGAATTTGCCAAAACAAATTTATGTGCGTGGTAAGTTTGGTCTCTGACCTGCAAGCAAAAGATGTAGTGAGCTAAACAAGAGCGAACAACGGCTTAGAACACCTGTACAGTAGCAGTACAGCAGATCCTCATGGGACAAGTCATAGGATTTAAATAACCATAGTATTCCATCCAAACAACCCCACGCAGTAATTAGTAAGAAATAAAACCAGCGACTCAAGTTTTCTCTGCCTCAGTTGAAATATTATCTGAAGATACACCTGGACAGATCTTTTATTTTTAAGCTTTTCATTTTATTTACTGTTCTGCTGGAGCGTTCGCGCGGCGGCCACCAGATTTACCAAGCCTTCTAAGGCCATAGGGTTTTCCAGAGCAAACATTTTTACTTGTATGGTGTCTTCGCTGTTACAGTGAAGCTGTCCGGCTAATTGCTCATTTTTGCACCAGTAACTGCTCAGCGTGGAGCACCACGGGTGGGTCAGTATCAACGCTCCACCTCATAGTGAGTTTGTTTTTGTTTTGAGCTAGGATTTATATGAGGAGCTCATACTCACAACAAGATCCAGCCATGGCCGGGATCCGAAGCAAGGCTGCTGTAATTTCAAACTCTACCATGAAGCGGTAGAATCTGAGAATTGTGTGAAGTGTTAAGGGCCTGTTGATTGTGTCTTGCTCTACGATGATGACTGCTCCCAAACTGGCTCAAATAAGGTTTCAAGTCAGATGTAGTTGGCCATTCTGACTTGCTCTGTTATAGCCTTCGGATTCCCAAGGGCTATGGAAATGATTGGGCCAATCAGCGTGCACTTTGAAAGCACGATTTGCGATTTAATTCAGCATATTAGAACTGCAGTTTCGCGTGAAACAGCTATCACAAATTCGCCATGCAAATTTTCACGTAACGCTATTTGGAATTCTTTTTCACAAATTCCCCGTCGTGTGGCAGGCCCTTTTTTACTCACATAGAGCACTACTGGTACTAGCTTCCTGGTTGTCTTACCTTGATGGTGATGTCACTGAGAGCTTCTTGGTTGAAGAAGGAAGAAATGTTGACTATAAACGACTTTGGATCAGACATAATAGTAGATTGATCTGTTAGTACTTCTACAGCTGTTTCTTGGTCCTCCATGCTGGAGCTGGCGATAAAACAGCTGTCAAGTAGAAAAAATCTCATACTTACTGTGGTGCGCGACTCATTTGCTGCGAGTCTTGGATTTAAAAAAATCAATGGTAGCGCTGTTGATGTGGCTCGGTGACATAAAGGAACTACACTAGAAGAATTAAGGAGTGGAACAACATGAAAGTTTCTTTATGTCACGATGCAGTTCTACCTTAGAGATCCTTTGCGCTCTTTCTGGACTGAAATCACTTTGAGCATGTGAGAGTTGCGCTTACCCGACTGAGCACCAAACCACTGATAGCCCCTAATGAGCGGTGGGAGATTTTATTGGTGGTATTGGGCTTTGGTTAGGATTATGTGATAATCCTTTCCTCGTCCCTGACAGTAATGCCAGAGTGGATGGATGAATTATTTGCCCGAAAGCGAGCTTCCCATGACCTTTTATTGTCATGGTGGCATGGGTTGGCTCTGAAGTGGTTTCCCGTTGCCTTCCTCAGGCTTCTGGTTGAGGGTCAGTCCACATGACCCATTTTTTATACATCACCCGCCCAAACTCGCGGCTAATCTTCTCAAAGAGGGACATCAAGGTAGACCTTTAAGAACCACAGAGTGATCTTGACCTTTATTCACTGGTTGGGGCCTCCATTATTTATACTGCGGTGCGTCGAAATCACATTACAGAAGTGAGAAGGTTGCTAAAGGCGCATATCAAGAAAAAACCCGGCCAGCACTGGGAAGCGATCTTGTAAGGTTTTTTCTTGGTACGAGGCCGGGTCTAATGTGGCAGTGTCCTGGCACAAAATCACATATGTATTGTATAGTGACACATATAATTTACATCCCAAAAATTAACCTGGTAGGTGAATCGAAAGGTCAACATCTTCTTTAACTTTGCATATAGTATAACCCCACTCAGAGCGTATCTTAGAGCCTAACTGGAGGACTCTGGGTTATGACAATAAAGGGGACCAATCAATACAAAGGAAATTGGGGACTGATCATATATCCAGCGTCCCTTAAATTGAGAACTGCTCTTTATAAAGATTCTTTTAATTAGCTGACCACTATAATAACTTACACCATTTCAACATCGTGTAGAAGAAGACGACAGTAAGTTTGTTGAAGTTTTTCTTTCTAGATTGAAGTCATTTAAATTGCAAAGTTGCTAAGTTTACCTATATGGATTGCCTTACCAATAACCTTATGAACTTACATACAGTCAACGCCATTCTGAATAATAAATATAATCCTCAGTGTGCTGCGGTACATGATCTAGTTAAAGATTGGTCAAGGCAAATCACAACTATACGTATGAATTGAGTAAAAATCATGATAAAATCAGACATTCAAATTCCTATTTGATTCTGTGAATTTGCATATAGTTTTGATATTATTAATTGGTAGTGTGAAGCACTGTCTAAATATGGGCACTCTATGGCTCAGAGGAGGTGAGAGGGGCACATAACTCCAAACTAGTTGGTTATTACGGTTTTATCCCCCCCCCCGAACTAGCAGCCAGATTCTCATTGAAGTGATTTGCTAACACCTTCACTGTATTGATGAGCTATCACTCCTGTGATTAATTGTACTATTACATTAGACAGTCTGTTGAAGTACCATTCGCCAGTTGCTTAAATCTCAATTTCTAAACACGCCAATGGTCATTCAACTTCTAATATCATCCAAATCTCCTTAATGAAAGAAAGCCGTCATTTCACTGTATAATGGTAGCACTGGTAGATACATTCATAGGAATGCAGACTGTAGCTAATAAAGAATAATGCTACTATCATGGTTCAAGGGCAATACGGTGGCATATGGATAATTCTTTGTTTTGTACGGAAACCAGTAGCACTGCTTATATAGCACTTGCATATTCATTGAATTTCCTGCACACTGAAGAACGAGTGCCTCGAACGAAACTGTAGCTGAAAGTAAAATATTTAAATACACATTTTTGAAGTAAAGCCCCAAACTGACAAAACCTTTAAAACCAGTAGTTCAAAATCAACACAGGTCAGTGATCATGCATGCAGTATTTTGGACGCAGATCCTGCTTAGGTCATCATTGTCACACCGACAAGTCAAAATACAGCACACTCAGTGTATGATACATTATAGGAATACACCGTCCTGCCTGATATCTAGTGAGCTCATAAGGTATATAGAATACGCCTATAGAAACTTGCTAGGAAATAACCCTTGCCCATTCCACTCCAGTGAGCTCGGCACTTAGTATTTATAACTCATGCAGTTACGCACTGATTTAGCCTAATGACAAGGTATACCGATTGATATCATTGTCAATTGCCAGATAGAGGAGACATTGAAAATACCATGTTTGACTGTTATTAAGTGTATTCCGCTATCCGTTACTATGGGTCAATGGAAATTAGAATTGATTCAGTCCCCAGGCATTAAGGTACTGAGTGCCTGAACAGGTACAATGGGGCATGTATGGGGAGTGTTTATAAGGGGTTTGCAAAAGTACTGATGGCCTGATGGTCTAACGGATGCCTAGATATACAGCGGTGGATAAAGCGCATTTATAAGGACTAGAAATTCAATTTTTCAACCGTATCATCACTACTGTTATGAAGAGGGTGCCGGGCTAGTATGAAGCGCAATGACTGCGTCAGTATCATTGCTCCGCCTTAGAGTGAGACTTGTGTTTTGGTTTGAGCTCGGCTGGGATTCGAACCTAGGTTGCGAGGCTAGCGTACCGTTACGCTAGCCCCTATCGCACAGATGTGGAGAAAAAGTATGTAAAGGGACAAAACTTATATGATTCCAAAAAGTAGGGCCTGGCCATGAGCTATTATACCATACCAAATCCCAGTACAGTACAGGCGAGGCGATATAATTAACTCTTGATGTTGTCAACTACATTTTCGAGTCCTTTGTTGTTTTGATTGTGGGATAATCCCTGGAAATTAACAGCAAAATGAGCGTAGTGTTGACTGTCTATTGTGACTGCACAAAGAAAAGATAGCAGGTGCGGGTTTTTAGAATACCGTACCAATAATGTTGATTGGGGTCAATTCAGGTTATCTTGCAAGCTTATCATACCATAACAGCAAAGAACGAAACTCACAGAGGATTACCAAGCTCATTTCAAAGTGGAAGCGTCGGCTAACTAAGGAGCACATTTGGTTTTGGACCAGGTGACCCAGATTTCATTCCACGTTTGTGTCACTTTGTGCTTATCTCTCACTGGATTCGATTTGCAGCGTTAAATGAAGGAGGCCCACCCATAAAGTACCAACTCTATGGGTACAAAACATGATCCATCCTTAAGGCAAGCCATTGGCTTAGTGATGTAATCTAGGTGAAACAAGATGATCGTATCTTATCTTACTGTTGAACGAGAGCTGCATGGACTAAAGGGTGAAAGAAGAGATCCATTGAGATCATAGAGTTGAACTCCTGGGTGGGGGTAATTTGGGGGTAACTCAGACTGCGATGGAAATGGTGATTCAGAATAGTCATGTGTAGCAAGTCTTGGAGAATATATGACTCATATCAGACACTGTAATATTCCATCAAGCATAGAGTAATATTTTCTATTGTATAATAGGGTATCAACGATGATGGTGCCAAATGGCTGCCCCAGCTATGCATCATATTCTGCCTATCCTCGTCTGGGAAGTGAATGATGGAACATGGAACATCAACATACTCGGATACTGAACCTTTATAAGGATATTGCACAACAGCTGTGCCAAAAGTCTGGGGCAATATGATTATCTACCGAGTTGAGTTTAAGGATCTTTGAGAATAAGATATAAGTATTGCTAGTAATATTTGTCATGAGCGATTGGTAATAAGAGAAATCCAGCTGATCTGCTATATGACACATGGGTAAACTCATAGCCCTTCTCTTGGTAGAACACTGCGCTTACAACTATGAAAACCTGGGTTCAAATTCCAGTCACGGTCGGCTCCTCTCCTAGCTCATAACAAAAGCAAACCTCACCAGAGGTGGAGTATTGCTGCTGAACAGTTCGTGGTGCTTCATGTTAAGCCATTACTGATGAAAACCAAAGTCTAACCCTACAGCTTCACCAAAACAGTAAAGATAACATATAGCATAAAGCGATTGATATAGTGAGCCATATTGGTTGGTATTCAGATGGTAAGACCATAGTTAATCACTTCATAACTCAGTAATATTGGATAACTCTATGAATAGACAGTTTCACTGGCCGCCAAGCATCCTAAAAAACTGATACTTTTCATCTTTAAAAGCATTAAAACACTATTTTAATGTGTTTGCACCCCCAAATCACTTTACTGATTTACCTGCTCATTGTAACTATGCAGAAAACTAGTGAAAATTATAGCCCTCATCGAATGGTCTACTGGTTCCCCAGTAACAGTGAGCCAACACTGTATTATTGCTATGCATCATTGAGAGTAAAGCATACAAGAGGCCAAGTCTGTTTTAGCTTCAGTTCAATCAATGAGGAATTTCAACTGATCTATGATGAGTTGATGGCATATAATTTATCACCCAGTCAACGTTGGCCCACCAATGTAGAAAAACTGCATTGCCAAAACTAGCTAGAGCATGGCATTGCTCTCCCACAACGCCATAAGAGTTCGAATTCTCACAATAAGGAACGTCTTTTTTAGAAGACACGAATCCTTGACCGCATAGGTGTTCGTAGCAGATGGTTCTAGCTTTCTCAAGCACCATACAAGTGGAAAATTCTTTGTAAAAACCACTTGTCGAATCTGTGTGCATGAAGAGAGTGATGTACATGGCTGAGTAGGCCTATCAATCATGTCGTCAAGATTCGATTGTTTGAGCACTGCCATGTAACAGTCTGCGGCCTTATGATGGTGTGACAGTGGAGAAGTGACTGCATGCATTCAGTGTTACATACAGTTTGCAGTCACTTTTGAGATTTCATATGGAATTACAACACCAGTTAGGAGCTGTCATGCGGTGTGCAGCCTTGAATCATTGTTTGTGTACAGTAAAGGTCAAAGCTTGGAAAACAGGCACTGTTGGTCTACGTGTACTGATATTTATAAAACGAAACCTAACTGGGTAATCTTGGTGTATATGTGTATGTTCTGATACTTGATTACGTTGGGTGTAACCTACATGCTCAGCAGTAAGTTAGCAGCTACTCTATGTGGTGTACAAAGCGCCTAGAATTATATCATGGCGGTATAACAGAACTATCCTGCATAGAGTTATATAGAATTGGAAAATAACGCCATTTTCTCAGTGGATAGCACAATGGATCTATAAAACTTCATACGTGTAGATCCTACACGGGGTGTGCGGGGTTCCTTCTCTCCCGCGCTTTATTCGGTGGAATGTATCTGATAATATAAAAATGAGCTGGCATGGAGGAAAAAAACAATAACAGAAGGAAGCAACACATGGTTGGTTATCTATCCTCGCATGGAACCCGGAAAGCAGCAGTTCGTCCAGATATGCTAGTAAACAAGTGCAGAATAAGTGAAACTAGAGACACATCAGAGATTATTATACATCCATGGTATCAGCACAAGTTTCTAACCATAGATTTAGTATAGCTAATTTGTGTCTATATGTTTTTGGCTAGAGTTGTATGAGATCATTTAGTAATCTCCAGTTTGAGTTTTCAAACAAAATCTAGGAAATCTAGGATAGTTATAACGCTCAGGAGGCACTGTGACCGAGTAGTTTGAACACTCACCACTGACGTGGAAGGTCCTGGGTTTACGGCAGGTTTTGCGCAGGAATTCAGGGACTCTTTCTGTTCACCCAAAAGGGAATGGGTATGTGGCTTTCTTCAGAGCTGGAAAAAGTGAAGACGGTGAGGAAGAGGAGTGACACCTCAGTTATACCTTTGCCGGTAGAAATAGAACTATAACAACCACTTCCCCCCCCCCACACGATCATTGGGTAAGAGACTCATAACCATCGCGGATCTATTTGCTTTCCCAATATCAAGTAGATTGGGATATGAGACGGCACCTGGAATTCTGTATGATGATAGAAATACCATGACCGGAGCTAGAAAGAGAGCCAAGCTGCATGACAATACGCGTCCTGGTTGCTGCCATGAATACATTAGATATACTTGCCAAAAGTCGAGGGAAAAGAGCGCAATACAAGAATTCTATACGCCAATATGATGATGAAGATGGCCTATGCCTCTGTGAGGGTTTTAGTATTATACTGCTGACTTGTGAATGCCCAACAAAACTAGAGGCTCTGTGACAATGAAGTGGTATTTCTTATGATCTGTTATTGCCATGGCGGCATGGGATGGTATAATATTGAGGAGGATTGCCCTTAACTTCCTCAGATTCCTGGCTGGGGAACCTAAGCCCTTTGTTTACACATATCACCCGCCGAAACTCAGCTACTCTTTTCCAGAAAGGAGAGGTAAATCTCTAACAACCATGGAGGTATTTCAACCCTTATCGACTGGTTGGGACCTCCATTATTATTCTTACTGTGGGGATCTGAGGTCATGCTACCAAATTGAAGTGAGAGGCTTGGTGAAGGCCCATACCAAGACTGGGAAGTGAGCTCGCAACCCTTGGATTGTAGTTCCGCGCTTTTACTGACAGAGCTACCCTGACTCTGTATGTAATACTGCACCAAAAATTGAATTCATTATATATATTGAATAAAAGCATGTACAACACCACTCAGAAGCTGAATCGGTGTAGATATTCACGTCATGTAAATTAGAGATGGATGGGTGCACGCTTGAGTGAAGATCAGTGACCAGAACGCCATCTCTCAGCAAGGAAGAGTGAACACAAAATGATCCATGCTATATTAATCAAGGATGGCATGTGTCAACTCTTACCAGTTATTTCATGGTTATACAAAAATGAACCTATTGCGCTACTTAGTGAATGTCCGAATTGTATGCTGTGTTCAAATATTGTGTGAAGATCGGAGATTTAGCCATCAAAAGTCGGTTGAATATTGATTAGTTAACTTCTAGCAAATTTAGATTTGCACAAAAAGAAAAACAAAGTGAATGGGAAAAACAATTGGTTTTGAACCGCGGACGACTGACCGATTTCATCATTGATTGGCACAGGGCCAATGGTGAGTTCACAACTTCACATATAGTTGCAAAACCTAACCTCTTGTGAGTTGCACAGCTACAAAAAAAATACTAAATGAACGGAATCGCAAATTCAGAGGTTTGAGCGACGTTTCATCCGCAGAGATCCGCGAGACCGTCACTGCTTTTGTATTTGACTACGCGTATTTACTACAGCTATCACGAGAACAATGGCAGCACGCGTAATGAGAATAGTGTGAGTGAACAATTGACACGAATTGAAAAAGTAGGCTACTATAGCCTAAACCTACGTGTTGTAGTTTGATGTTGATACTGGATCACTTAGCTTAACAAGTCAGTGAGAATATTTGTTCAAGGGCAGCGCTTTCTCACTTCTTTTCGTTAGTTCCGACCTCCGCACTTGCGATCGCCATGCCGTGTTGTTTACTAATAAGGATCAGCTGGTCAGGCACAGAGCAGGACGTGACAGGCGCGAATACACAGCGCGGGTACGCGTGGTGTCGTAGACTCCAACTGAACTCTTTGTACAAAGCCCTCTTTAAAGCCCTAGAGAATATTAACGTGGTGACGACAACTCTGGTTAACATTTTCAATCTTTAGTCCCCACCTGACTATTTATTCATTACGGTCTAGAAAGCATTTGGGAGATATGTAGTTGAAATGACAAGTTCTAAACAGTGATAGATAACTATGCACATACTGACGTTATAAATCTGGCTTATAATACAATTTCTAAACAGCCATGTGATACTGATACCTCATGACAACAAATGCCAAATGAGTTAAGTATGGGAAATGTTCGCATTGTTAGATCTCAGATATGAAGAAGCTTTTGGCAAAGATAGTTTATATTTTGTATTTTTCCTGGAATTGCATGCATAATAACTTTGTAGGTTTCATTTTGATTAAAATATTGAGTATCTGGCAGCGGTAGATAACGCTGAGCCGCATTGATCATCATTACTGACTATTGAGACAGGGCTTTGCTGTGATAAAATCTACGGTGGGTTAAGGATTTGAATGCGTCTCAGTATGACCGATGCGCAGGCGCAGTGTCAAGCTGTGGGAGCAGATCATAAGGAATTGTCCTGAAATATGCTCCGAAACAATGCCAGACCCTTGATTTACAGCTGATGACCTGCGTATCGAGCAGAGGATGGCTACCACTGTATGCATACACTTGATCAGGCAAAATTATAGTCCAACCATGAAAACATATTATCATCTGTTTATTTCATAATTAATAATGTGAATTCGGGATATTACAACACCAGATTATGAGGGAAAATCTCATCACTGAGAGTTCTAATTAGCCTTGTGCGTCTTGGCTTCTTCAATCTAAACTTTCTATAGAGGTGCGTGCAGTCTGTTTGGGTCTGCGCTTGTAGAATAGTAGCGTCTTTAGCCTCATGACGATGAACAATAGAGCGCGGATTGCCATATCTAATGGTGATCTCTTGTCTGAGACGTAATTTAGTTGGAGGACTGAACCATATATGCTGCTGCGTACGCTGTTTCAATACACGTCCTGTGTTCACGGGCCTTAGACCACATTTTTTATGTTGTCTCTAAAATGAAAAGCGGCATACAGAATGAACGATAGCAACTCGAAGAGTCGGAAATCACAAGCGGATCAATCAGGGTGCCGGCAAGAATTAATTTACAACGGTCACAAAACAGTTATGCCACAGTGCAAACCCTCTTCTCAAAGATGAGCCATAGTTTTTTGGCGCGGGCACCATTTTGACCCGGGAAATCATGCCTCCTAACTCCACTTAGATTAATATGGCAGAAAATAAAACTGTTCAGCAAGGAAAATGTAAGCGGACATGTCAATAAGAGTTAAAAATACTTTTGTTCCCAGCAGAAAAATTAGCAATCATGTGAGTTTATCGGCTCTCAGTGTATGGAGATAGTGAGAGGGAAGGTTGTTGTTGAGCACACTGGGAGCTGCCTGTGTCTGGAGATAGTGAGAGGGTAGGTTGTTGTTGATCACACTGAGAGCTGCCTGTGTCTTGAAATGGTGAGAGGGTGGGTTGTTGTTGAGCACACTGGGAGCCGCCCGTGTCTGGAGATAGTGAGAGGGTAGGTTGTTGTTGAGCACACTGAGAGCTGCCTGTGTCTGGAGATAGTGAGAGGGTGGGTTGTTGTTGAGCACACTGGGAGCCGCCCGTGTCTGGAGATAGTGAGAGGGTAGGTTGTTGTTGGGCACACTGAGAGCCCCTAATTTTGAGCCATAGAGTTGCATACAACCCTTGAACGGCCGGTTGTACACATCTGGATTAGAAAGACTCACATTTGATTCTGGTTTGGTAGACTGAGTGATGTCACCAAACATAAGGTGAGGTATGTGGAGTTGCACTCTCCTCATGATCATCCTACAGGCGCTCTCTGCATCTCTATTCAGGATCGGCTCAGTGAGCGAAATGCGCAGAGAATCCTTTAAAGAGACAACAGCCGGGTCCGACACAACATACAGTACTAATAAGAAACTACTGAGAATGTTATTGTTCTATGCAGGCACTTGGCCAAAGTATTTAGGGGTTTCCTATGCCCTAATCTGCAGGAGTAGAAGTGCGGGAAGGAACTAATACTGCCAATGGGAGTCCAGGGTTTGAACCCAGAACCTTTTTACATTGATTCAAACCATAGCACTATCCCAACAAACCCCAGTATTCGAAATCTCCGTGAACCAGCCAAAGAAAGTGTAACTGGTTCGAGCGGAGCAAGCTTTTTGTCACTTTAGATGGAAACCTCAATAAAAGTAATGAGCTGAACTTTATCTGATAATTATGATCAGTTCTTTTTTCCTGAATTAGCTACTGGACTCCGTTTCTGACACCTGTTTTTGTTTTGACTAAATAGACTCTCTGATTTCCATGGATCTTAACGTAAAATGAACCTACGATTCTATTAAAGTTATCCATACATGTAAAATAAAATTTTCAAATCAAATCATACTATAAAATTATCCAATTGTAAATTGTTAAGGAAATGGATTTGGCACTTACGACAATGCACTCCCGGACATCAGGGTGATCCATATCAAGCCATTTATGGAGAAACTCCTCAGTAAAGACATCCAGTATCATCTGAGAAAAAGCCAAATCAAACGTCAACGAAACCACCTCTTCGTTTAGGAGAAACAACCACAACACACTGACTAATTCTCAAGCCTGAGTGAAGGCAGAGGGTTGATGGCAGGAATGTCATTATGAGGTAACGTTATGCCAAATTATCAAGATGATTTGGACTTAAACAAACAGCCATCACTGGAGGTCACAAACGGGGAGGCAGGCAATACTAAATATAAGAGTATATCTGAAAAGTTATGCATTTCAAGGACAGAATATTAAGCTCTGATTGTGGCGCCCTTTGTATGGGGGTTTACCTCAGGCTGTAAACCGGTGATCATCATGACAGCTCCGCATGTGGAAGGCTCACCACTAGTTAGGTTGGACAGCTCAAGTTCGCATCTCTTGACAATCTGCTGTGTGATTGAAGGTGAAACGAATCGAAGCCTAGCATGGATAATAAACCGACATTAGTGACAAACAGGCTGTTCAGATGGGCATTTTCCCGTATGGCCTTTTCAATGTGGTGCACTACGCTAAGCCGTAACTGGTGAAAAAAACAAGTATCGCATCTGGCAGCTTTGCCAGTAGGGAGCACCAGGAGCGAGTTGGTATTGACGTTCCATCTCATAGTGAAACCTGATTTTGGTTTTAGCAAGGATTAAAGTGGGGAGTTCATACTCACAATGGGAGCCCATCATGACTAGGATTCAACCCCAAGTTCTCACCCTCTACCGCTGACCTATCCCGCAATCCCAAACAGATGTCCACTGGAATGAATATGGCCCCTTGGACAGTAAGACCGGACAGACACTGTCTATGTGTGACCCGTACCATTGGACCACTGTTGTCTTTTTTACTGACGACCACAATGGAGGGTACCAAGTAATACTAGTTTCAACCTGCATTTTAAATACAGTTCAGGTAAGAACCAAAGACTTTGGGAAAGACCTCGCTGAGGACTAGTTGGCCGATGCACCATTTGGATATTGAACCGATTGAAAGAATTATAGAATCATCCTCTACGAAGTTAAAGCGAAAAAATCCCAATGAGATACTGTGCTGTTCATTACCTGAGACATTTGATGAGTATGTTGGTGGCAAATCTTCTAGCATTCTCCTGATCACTAAATTTGTCATTCAAAATAATATCCTCTAGAAGCACCTTTTTGAGAATGGAAATCTACAACAAAAATGGGCGGCTTAGTGGGCAACGATTTGAGGTTTTAGAATAAAACGTTTTACATTCAATGAGGTGCCATTTGATGAAGTTGTGCATACCTAAAATGATGTTTACATGAGCGGTAGCCATATGGTTGCCGCCGTAAATGATGTCACTCGCAATGCGCGAATAGCATAGCCTCAACGCTGATCGCGCCCTTTTTTCCTGAGGTGATCAAGGAAGCACAAAGGTTGGTTGTGAGGATTGACCTATGACAACTCGTGGAGGACGTGAATACTGGAAATGACGAACCAAGCTGACCGACTGTGTGCAATACCAGGATTTGCCTTCAGCTTGAAGCACTCCTGTTTATGAAGAGAGATGCCAGTGGCGTCCTCAGTGATGATTGCACAGTTACCACAAGTGTGAAGACCCCAGCGAAGCTAGTGTCCTGCAGCGACCGCACAACTGCTGCTGCAAGCTCGACCCAATAATGACGGGCATATGTCTGCCGAAGTTATCTCCGCTGACGAGAAATAATATACCTGTTTATCAGTCGCAATGAATATGGTGTGATTGTTGGTGAGCGCATCAAGCATCTCTAGCACAGGGAACAATGACTTGCCCATTTGTCTACTTGTTTTGGCCTGAAAAAGGAAGCTATTTACCTAAAACGGTATGGCCAGGGTTAAATGCAAAGACTTTCTATCCAAATCACCAGTCTATATCGAGTTTCCGATGTCAGCTCTCTGTGTGAGACAATTTAAACTTGGGACGGAATAGCTGTCACTATTATGATCAAACTGAAATTAGACTGAAAAATAGCTCAGTGGCTAGAGCACCTTACTGACAAACAAAAGATCCTGGATTGAACGCAAGCCTCGCATTCGGGTGGGCCGCTAAATATGGCAGACTTGTGCCCACAAGGACCATTATATTGAAAACTAAATTAACATGGCTGTAGTAATGGCAAGCGAGCCCGCACCTTTCTATTGGGATACACATTTAGCTTACCCAGCGAGTGATAAAGCTCAGTAGATGACCTTGGATTTGTCGCAGACGTGGGTTAGTGACCAGATCAGCTAATGCCACCTATCAAACACATGTGCAACGTCGTAAATGCCAACATGCAAAAATACTGGACCACAAAGAGTGACTCGATAAAGTGGATATATTGACACCACCTACCCTCTCTTTGAGTAAAGACCATGAGAGGAAACATCTGTACATGTACATCTTTCTTTAGTTATGACCACTGATACTACAGGCGGGATAAGCACCAATTTACCTGGAACTCTAAGGTGAGTGTCACCAGCGAGCAGAAATATGTCCATGTAATTTCCAGTAAATAGTATTTCAACCTACACTGTTACCAGTGGAAAGGGCCATCGATGGTAATGATACTTTTGGTAACGTTTATCTATTAATTACGAAGAAAACTTTATTTCAGTCATGCAATGAAATGCTATGATTGGGGAGCAGTCATGGCTTAGTGGTTAGAACACAAGATGCGCGCAGTGAGTCGTGGGTTGGATACCCAAAAGGGTCAACGATGATTGCAGAGAGACCTTGACCTTTATTGGCTCCTGAGCTTCAACAAAGTCTCCTCGTAACTAGGGAGCAAACTCCATGACCCCGCAAAGGGATTTGGAGTAATAATGGAAGCAAAAAATAAAAAGCTGTGATCTTTGCGGTTCTTTAAAGCTATCAATGGAATCACCTTACGGAGTTGTCGGTTTCCGCCCGCGCAGGCCTCTGTTACTTCTGTGAAGTAATTTGACAAGCACTGCATAGTGTCCATAGATGGCGTATTCTGACTACGACATGCCGAGCTAGCCAGCCAGCCACCTACAATCAGACAGACAACTCCAGTCTACCAGCAGAATAATACAGTGGATCTATCCAGACTCTGGGCTGTGAAGGTTACTACTAGGTTGAGAGGGAAACAGTCAAAATATGGGAGTCCGGTGCCTTTCCTGTCACCATTATTTTTCTGTGATTTGAACTCATGCGTTGATGCCCCACGGTGTTGTATTCAACTCATTACAGAGATTGGAGTGAAAATATTAGTAAAGGAGCAGTAAACTCCATTTCCTCTGCCCATTTTGACTATTTTTCCATATACAAATTCTGACCCTGTGGTTCACTTTACAATACACGCCAAAATAACCAACAATCAAATTCTCATAGTTTCAGATTTTTTAACGGCATGCCAACCGCTAATAGGAAGTTCTGTATTCTGCCAATTTGACAGTGTTGCCTATAGTAGAGACATACTCTGGACACATAATTATTATCACAGCAGCCTGACTCACTGTCGAGGTGCAGTTGTCTAGCTGGCTCCGCTCGTATCTCTTTGTTGGCGACCACTGACAGATTAATAGGCCGATCATCCGGAACATGCAGTTGTAAGTCGGGCAAATGGACAAACTTCAGTGGTGCATCAGCAAGATTACCTAAGAACAAAAAGAACAGCCAGTTGAGTTTTTTCCAATGTTTCCTTGATGAACTACTGATGAGAGACTTGAGTTGTAGTTGGTTTGGGAGTTGCCCACCCTTTGAACTTTTTTGTCAAGGAAAGAAAACTCTTGACACAATCTTTACAAGACAATACAAGGAGGTATCATTGATGACACATTCTAAGATGAGGAAAACAAATCTATGACCAAAACACCAAACACCAATTGAGAAGACGGAGCATATTTTGAAAATGAGATGCCCTTGAAATCGACGGGTCACTCTATATAAACACACTTCACTATAGAGAAGCATCAGTTACTAACCTATTAGAGGTGAAACACTAGCATCAGCGATTGTGTGCTGTATATCCTCCATGTGAAGCCGAGTTCTCCTACTATGCTTCATATATTGAGCTGCTTCCTAAAATATAAACAGGAAAGTTGCCAAGATCGCTTGAGCCCCAATCTCAGATGATCATTGCTCACAGGATATTGTGATATCATAGAGATGAGGAAACTGCTGACCATCTATTACAATGCCATAAAATAAAAGATGTGGAGCTAGAAACCTTGAATGAGGGGGACCGTGAGGCTCGTAATGCAAATGATGCCTGATGAGATACGTGAAAAGAAAATTGCTTGGCATATTCAAAAGCCCCCTTCTCATGCATGACACAATGGGTGTCGCACAATTTCAGATCACCATGAACATGATCTGAGTACACAGAGCAGGCTGACCTATGAAGGGCAATGTGGTCACCATCATGATGGATTTCCTCGCAGCTGGGGGTCAAGAAGATTGGTCCATAAGGGACTTCAGTAGGGGATTTTAATTGTGCACTCTGAGCAAAACTCAGTGAATGTGGATTGAATATGCGCCTCAGATCATCATGATGTCTGTCAAAACTTCGAGTTGCAGTGTTCTGAATAAAAGAGTGATGATGGCAAACAAACTTTGACCATTCATTCAAGTCATCTTACTGAAACCAGTTCTCGGAGTCTGTAGTTGACATCTTCAGTCAATACCCGAATCACATCTTCATTCACATCGTAACCTTGACTATCGATATAGAGGCCGAGTGTAGCACGTGTTATCAAGGAGTATCGTCTTTCTGTCTCTCCGGGTGTGGACAATGACCTCCGTAAATCTGCCATTTTGAGGTTTAACCTGTAAGAGTGATGATTCGTACTGTTCTCCATCTTACTATTAGAAATAATAGTGAGTAGTACGCAGGTATAGGTTTGTTGCAAAAGATGGGCTTCCATGACAATCTAACAAAACACTAATATGTAAACTCAGTAGAGCGGATGGCTGCGACTTACTCACTGAATGGGAGTACGAAAAACGGAGCTAAACTGAAAGGCAGTAGAGTAAGACACTACTAAATATTGTTAGCCGGCTCATGAATTCGAATGATACACTGATAATCATTTAATCGTTCATGATCATGATTGCTAAGGATAACATTCATTCAACAATAGCTTTTTTTAGAATTGGGACAGAGTCGAATTAGTTCTAAAGACTAAAAACAGTAACTTCAGTTACTCAGTCACTAAGTAGTGAGTAATGAGTAAATAGATCACTTTAGAGTTTAGTAAATGATCATTCATGGAGTGATCAGTGAATGATGACTTGAATCTTTAGGCATTTAGCAATTAGACTTCACTACTTGTACTAGAAATAAAATAAGCAGTAGTAATAATTGTACTATACTCTGTTATAGTATAGAATAGACCGGTGTCAAGTTTAGTGTCACACTCGGTCACATTGGCACTCAGTGACTCACTGTCACTCACTAGAGTAAGACTAGTAGTATAGTCCAGTGGTATAGTAACTGGTCTGGTGAGTTAAACCAGTGACACCAATGATTTTATGTCACTGGGTGAACTCACTAATCAGTCAATCAATGACATTGACTGTCAATCACTCAATGATTGAATGAACTGGTTGAAGTGAACTTGAACGGTTTCTCACTTTCTGAGTGATTCTGAAGACTGAAGAGTAAAGTCGAACACTAATCTCAACACCTAGGGCTAGACAGTTGAAATTGGAGTAATAGACAAGGAACTCAAAACTTTTCAGAGCAACTTTAAATTGAAATCAACTGGAGAGTTGATTTAAAGCAGAAACACAACAGAAAAGCAATCAAGTAAAAGGTTAGAAAATCTCCCAAAAACTCACCAACGTACACATTGAATGAGATAGAGCCCCACATAGGCGGTAACATATATATCTCTGGTTGAAGGTTTGAGGCTCATTGTAGCAGTTCAAATATACAATATTTTCCTTTTTGTCAGTTCCTTCTGTAATCTGTACTATTTGAGATTGATTCACGCACATTGACATTGGCAATTCGTTCCGGAATCATATTACTTTCTCATGCTCTTGAACGTCCCAGAGAATCACGCCATAGCTAACGACACACCACGCTGGACAGACATAGAATCCATTGACGGTTTGATCTTTCTGTATGGCCCTAAATATCAGGCCTGGAGATCGGAATTCTGAAGATTCACACTCACAGTCACACTCACAGTCACAACCACTTCAAGTTCAAGCTCATAGACATAGTCATATTGAAAACTTAAATGCCAGAGTATATGACCGGATCCACAGTCTAAAACTTTCCCAAGTCATCTCTCGATCTAAACACTCGGGTCTGGTTGATCTGCACCACACAGAAGAATACTATCCACTAAAACGGGATACGAAATCAGCTATTCTGGATCTAAAAGCAGTTCCAACCCCTCACCAGCTTGCATTTCTTGTAAGGGTAGAGGTATCCTACGAGACCAAGCAGATATGGCAGGCGATCATCAAAAGATATCAGGAAGATTCGAGTGAGGTAAGGCTAACAACACCTGAGTGAATTATATCATATATGAGTTAATTATTCAGACCACTGTTATAATTGTAATGTAGCACCAGCAGGTACTCCGTGTTGGGCTGTTGTTGCTGGTAGTTTTGTTTTGTAAGTTCTAGTACCGTAGTATTAGCTGTTTTATGGCTATCAAGCAGCTTAACTTTGCATCTGCAATTGTTATGAAGCGGCTTATTTATTTGTTTGTAGCCTGATGCCAGCCTTGGTCTACACGCTCAAGTTATTTATCGCTCAACCCAGAGTCAGTACGACAGATTAAAGAGGATTCTTGAGTCTGTCAGAGAAGAGAAAAGCCTTCATTTTGATTGTCCTGGGTTTTCGCCTATCTACACGTTTTTTCACAATGAGACTAGTCGATTTCACGATCTGCTTCAGGCGGAGTGTAAAGTCAATCGAGATTCGATGCTGTGTACTAATCTAAGAGATGACCTACTGAAACTGAACAGTAAGTGGCAAAGCAATCGCTGTTGCTTGTATTAATCAGAATAGCAGGATAGTTCAGTGGTACAGTGCTTTGAATGAGGAGAATCATCCAGTAAGATAAAAATATCTCTGCGCCTTGTGTTAATAAAACCTTGGGGAATGATTGTCACCTAGTGCTTACTTGGGTGGCCCTTTACACAGCAGTGGGATTTTAGTATCTATCATGGCCTACTTGTAGGTGATAGTTTGTTTCAACGCTATGTTAAGTCAGATGCAATCACTCAGCTGGAGTTGGATAGTACCTTCAATGGGAGAACGTACGATCTTCCCAAATGCGTAAGTAACTTGTCTTTGGTTGAACCAGTGTTGAGGTACCTCTAGGTGTGGGGTTTTCATTTGAGTAATTGTGACGAATAGTACAAAGTCTAATGGCATCAGAAATCAAACCAGGAGCGTCTTGTTCCCGCGTTCGCTGGTGCAGTGTCCATGCATGAAATATGAGATAGCGGGATAGCTCAGTGGCTAGAGTGCTTCGCACAAGTTTAAAGGATCAGGAGTTCAACTTCTGGTCATGCTAAGCATCCACTATGAGAAAGAGCATAATCTCTAGCTCCTACCGCTCCAATAAGCCTCCGGCTTGGGAGAGCCATTACATAGAACGAAGTAGAACAATTTAAAAGAGTCTATATCATGCTTCATGAGCGGAGGGTTTTCAAAGGGAATAAACCAATCACTAGAATCGTTGCAAAATTTGAGTTGCAGGTCTCACTGGATCAGTTTTGAATTCAACCACTGTGGTATAATGTTGATTGTGAGGTGCTAGCCTTCATTATAATAGCTTAGAACCGGTTTGGTAGCACCTATTTATATGTGAATACTCAATTTATAGAACTGTATGAAGCCAAAACTAGTGAACTTGTCAAATGTCAATAAGATGAATCATGTTGATGAAAATTCCCCGCAGTACTGTCTGTAACAGGACATGGAGGGCTATACACACTCTCTGATCGATTGATAACATCACAAACGCTATGATAATGGACTAGCTGAATTGTAGCGGTTGTACATTGATAAGATCTCGG
>Ga0224511_10000176_pt1 | contig 24706 bp, 13 predicted proteins | sample SF_May12_sed_USG_2_FD_169988 | JGI IMG/M metagenome (GOLD analysis project Ga0224511, IMG submission 169988) | Sediment microbial communities from San Francisco Bay, California, United States - SF_May12_sed_USGS_8_1 | ecosystem: Environmental > Aquatic > Marine > Sediment | place: USA...
TTTGCACTTGTTAAGCCATCGTTGTTTGCACTTGTTAAGCCATTGGACAGACGGGTCAGTGTCGCGCGTAATCATTCTGCACGCACTGACCCCGGCAAGCTAGCGTAAACAACACATAATACGACAGCTGCGTTCTAGTATAGAGGTGATAATAACGTAATGACGTCACCATCTATGTATAGAATGGTCGGCTGGTTATTGCGGGCCAACTTGCTTTTAGCTTATTATTATACCAATCCAAGGGAAGTAATCGTAAAAAGAACAGGTATGCATAATTCCTCTATTACTACGACACACAGATAACATTGAAGGGCAGTCAACAAGTGAAAATGTATCTTGCAAAGTATTTCTATTAATTGCTCTGATTTTTCTATTGCATATGGTTAAAAGAAAACAAATAATCCATGACACATTATTAATGAAAAACGCTGTCTGTGAAGTCCAAAGAGGAAAGTCTGCCTACTCAATCTCTTAAAAATACTGTATTCCACAATCGACTTTAAAAGATCACGCCAGGGGCAAATATATTGACTACATATGACACATCATTTGGTCCTCCGGGTAAACTTGATCAACACAGTAGTCTGCCATTGTTAGATATATAACATAAATGGCAGATAGAGGCTTTCCTCTATCCAAACAGCAAGTTAAACAGCTCGCAAAAGAAGTCGCCTGCAAGTCTTCGACTGACAAGGTGCAATCACAACCATCTAAGAAATGGAAGCGATTTTTTTCGCCGTCATAAGGAACTGGCCTTACGAAAGCCACACCCCTGGATAAATCACGAGCGTCACTCACAACTACTTTTCCTTGCTTGAATCTACTCTCAAAACTTTAAACAATACAGACCCCAGTCAAATTTACAATGTTGATAAAACAGGGTTTAGTGGTCATCTGGGATGTGCCGAAAAGGTCATTGTTAAGAAGGGCGCTAGACAGGCCTTCAAAGTGGAAATCGCCTTGGCGAACATATTACTGTGAACATGGCTATATCTGCATCTGGGGCTACTACATGTATATATACCTCCGCAATCTTCTCCAAGACACTTCCAAGAGCTAGTTTCGCTGATGGGTTGCCATGCAATTGAACATGAGTGTTCACAGTCAGGATTCGTGAATTCCGACATTTTTACAAAGTGGATTACAATTGTTACGACCACGCTTACTCATAATGGACAGCCTATCATCCCACCTCACGACAAATGTCATTGACAAATGTCATTGATGCAGCAATAGAGAACGATGTTACTTTGCTGTTTTTTTTCCAGCACATGGTTCCCACATGCAGCCACTTGATGTTGGTTACTTCCATGTCCTCAAAACACATTTGCTGTCTCTTGCTAATGCTCTGGGGTAGGCGTCAAGGCGAACCATGTTTTTTCCTACCTCATGAAACATGCACAAGTTTATGGAAATTTTCCCCGCATCTGTAGCTGCAGCATTCAGTGCAACTGGTATTTACCCATTTAATCTACGTGCAGTTAAAGCGTGCAGTTAAAGCGCTTACCGCAAAACCCAAACAAAACACCAGTCTTTCGCAGTCGGATGGCCCTATTGTTGACAGCAACACCAACATTCGTTGGTGTTTGGACCCATTGAATTGAAACAGTTAAAAGCTTCACAACAATCAATATGTTGACTCGGTGGTCCAGAGGTCACGCATCCGACTAGGGTGTAAAAGGTCTGGTTTTAACTCCCGCATCTAGCAAGGATTTTTATGTTTTGCTGTTGTGGTGTTTTCACTTTTTTGTCCACAACACATTATTTGTCCCAACATTTCTAAATTTCTTTTGCAATGTTATTTCATTAAGTACACTTAACATTCTGCAAATATTTTAACCAATCATAAGGTTATCAAGATAAATACCTAGCATTTTTAAGTATTAGACTAGTGTTTATTAGTCATCTCTGCATTTAGTCATACGATTTCAAAGCAATACCATTTTTAAAAAACCTAGTTAGATGGACAACTTTGCAGAAATGTAATTTTTGGTAGGTGTCTTCATCTTTTAAAACTTGAAACGTGTATAATGTAAAAACATGGCAAAGTATGGGTAAAATATTAATCATATTTCACATTGGTTACATCTTACTTCTTAACAATACATAGGCAGTAAATCCTACTCTCATAACATATTACAAAAAAGACAGTTGTATATTAAGCGTGATATGGCTTTGTTTTGTTTATGTTCTGACCCATTATGTTGAAACGGTTAAGTATCTGAACTGCAATTGAAATGTACAGTTGACTCGGTAGCCAAGATGTAACGCTTCAGACTGTGTTTGTTTTTTGTTTTGTTTTTATGATGTATTTACAATATGTTCAAAAATGCCTTATTTACATAATATTTTACAATGTTTTTTCATTTCCTATACTAAACATACTGCCAAATTTGTGACCAATTATAAGAGTATAATGATGCAGGCCTAGCACCTTTAAGTTAAAATGTGGTACTGTATTAAATAGTCAAGAAATTTGGTATGGGTCCTTTAATTTGAATGTCTTAGTGTATAAAGTTTAAAGGTCATAGCAAAAATGGTTTAATACAAACCACATTCCATTACACTTTAAACATTGTATCACTATCAGCCATACTTAATGTGTTATGCATTGCAGCAGTCAAAGTACTTTTTTCCAATGTAGCAGTAATAACTTTTATTTAATTTTTTTTTTGTCTTTTCATATCAAACCTGGTAATCCATATATCCGCCTCGAAATGTAGCTCAGGTGTCTGGAGATGGTGATCTGCGAGAATGTCCCTCGCCCTCGAGAGAAACCTGCCAGAGAAGCAACCGAATCAGGGAAACTTTATCATCAATGAAAGACAGTATCTGTTCATTTTGGAAACACTTTACATGTACTTACTCAAACATTATGAGGTCTGCAGCTCAAGGCAGTTATTTATAACTGACAGACAAAAGCTTGGACTAGGACAGAAACATGCAATTGGGTGTAAAAACTGTCAATTCGTTACCACTTGCAGACCTACGATGAGTGCGAGGCCAGCAAAAGGCCAGCAGTCAATTAAAAGTATGCTGCTGGGCTACTGGACACGCCAACTGGTATAGACGCTGGCAATATTCTGCTTGCATCGATGAACATCGAGCCACCGTCAAGATCAGCCATGCAGCGGATCATAGACATGGTTAGCCAGAAGACGTAAGATCTAACAAAAAGACATGGAGGAAAAGCGCCGACTCGTGGTTACGCACAATCAAGAGCATGGTGTGAAAGATCCCAACCATCTCAGTCTATCGTTTGATGGTAGGTATATTGCAAACCGTATGTTTTCCTCATACAAACCTGGACAAGCCTCATCTCAGGCCTATGGTGTGGCTATTAAAAATCACACCGAGCACAAGTATGTGGTTGCACTTGCTGTCCAGAATAAGCTTTGCTGGACCGGTGCTCACTTGCGAAACCAGGGCTTAAAGGTGACTTGCCCAGGGTGCATACGGGGAGAAAGATGGCTCATGATATAGCAGAGGAACTGTCCAAGGAAGACATACTGGTTCGCACCCTAACGGCAGACGGTGACACGTAAGCGTATCTGGGAATGACCGAGTTTTATGAACAGCATTTAGACAAGGTGTGGACTGTGACCAGGAAAGCTGACCCACAGCACCTTAGTATTACACAGATGAAAAAACAAGGCGGTCAGACTGGAGTAAGAGTATGTTTCTAGGGCGGACATCATTGAAGGCCAGACGTGAAGCCTGTGCCGCTGTGTCAATGGAAATACTATCACGATGTAAAACCATCATCGAAAAGTTGATAGAGAGGGGTAATGGTGACATAACGAGTCAACTACACCTCTGACCTTAAGTTTGCAGGGCCTCATACGTGGCGGCACAGGCGGTGTTAGAGACTGGTGGTATCATTCATCATTTTTGCCGACACACAATGTGCACAGCATGGATATGAGTGAAAACAACTAGTTACTAATGGCGTCTGTTCTTGAGGTACGGCTAAGTAAACAGGCTGTAAAAGTGTACCGGATAATACTTCTCAGAAAGTGTGAGGCTTTCAACCGAGGTGGCTTCTCGACACTGCCAAAACATGTAAACCTGTCAAAGGACTTTGAAGGAACTCTGGCTTCTAAGACACTGAAGCTTAGCAATTTCTTTGAGTATTCAGTGCAGAAAAAGGTCTCGAGTCTTACAGGCCAACCATTGTCACCAAGAGCATCAAACTACTTAGCACAGGATTCTAAAAGAGCAAGGCATCATCAGAAGTACCAACAGACGGTCACATATCGACATCAACGCAAGAGTAGGCGGGCAGCTATGGAGCGAAAATACTACAAGACTGTAAGAAACACCTGCCTCGAGTGATTGACAGCCACACAACATAGATCCTGAAAAATAACAATAAAATCACCTTTAATAGATTGACAAATGATCAAATTCTAAAATACATAGAAAACAGCACTTACAGGCAATGAACAGACCCAAATAACCCTCTTAATGGAGCTAAACTTCTTTTTGTAATATGACCCTACTGGGTACAACGACCCGGAAGCATTTCTAGGTAAGCCGACACCTTATGAAACATTTTTTTGTGTGAAAATATGTTTAATTCTGTGGATTTTCTGACTCTCAGACACCTTCTGAGAAAAAAACAAAACAAGCTTGGCAATGATATAACCTATGTTACCATGACAGCAGGTCAAAGATTTTCACCAAATAAACTATATCGGTTAATTTACTGTAAGATGAATGTAGTTGAAAGTTGTGAGTGGTACTCAAAATCAATATATGTATATATCATCTATCCATCAAAAGGCCTCAGACCCTTGCCATATGTGGTCTACATTCTTCATTGAACATGTGTCTTGTCACAGGTCATTGCATAATAAAAGGATTCCTAATTAAATATTGATATAGGAATTCCTATGAGTAATGGCTTACAAACATGAATCACTTACCACAGTGTACACACCCCTGTTCTGCTTGTAACAGTCAAGATGATGCATAAAGTCAATAGCAGTTAGATGTCATCAGCATTTAAAGACTAGGCAACTACAATTTAATTATCTTTTTAATGTTATAAGAATACATTTTAGCGAGTGAACTTATCTTATGTCACCTGCAGGTAAGAACATAGACTTGGAATAAAGTAAAATCTTAATGTTTATTGTTATGTAATACTCAAAATTGCACTAAGGCTGGCCCAGTAAACATTACTGAGAAAAGGAAGGATCACTTTAGGAGAACTACATTGTATACATAGAAAATTAAACACATCTAATTGTGTAACAAAATAAACAAAAATAGTTTGGTATATAAAACAGAGGTACTAAGAACATCTCATCTCTGATTTTTGTGAATATTAATCAAAGAATGGAGTTCAACTTCAACTTTATACAGCCACAAGTCAGTACTGACGTTTACTGTTAACTATGTACATTGTTCTACACCCTAATTGTGTCTACTTATGTGATATGGTTTTTTTGGTTAATTGATCTCTAATGTGAACAATTAAAAACCGACCTGGGATTACCTAAATATTACTTGACTCCTTCCAAATAAACCGTTATCAACAAATGTTCATGCAAAATAAGAACATAACGTTACCTTAACATATGCTGTGGGCTCCGCCATTATTGCTCTATGCATGAACCGATAACGATAGTGATAAGGGGCAGGTAATTCAGACTATGGACTTCGTGGAATTGTTCAAGAGAATATTTCGACGGTTACACAGGCAGACATAACGGACTTTTACAGACATATTGGTTCCCGGCCAGATGTAGCGATTTAAATTTCAGATGTAATTTCGTATTCGTGTTATTGCAGTTCGTATATATTTTGTGCTTGTACTATGTAACCCACTTTGTATTCTTAAAAGAACGGACGTTCAAGATTATTAGTTAAAACTAAATAATTCAAACTGAAAAGAAAGAAGTATGAAACATAATATTTTAATCATGTAGTTTAAACAAGAAAAGAGTTGAAACAATTGCTCCGTACATTCGGCAGTATCAAATACAGATGTTTAACTGTCAATTAAAAAGTAACAATTAAACGTGTTTAAATCAATATAAATTTATATGATTATAGATAAAAAACTAATGCATATGAGTCCGTACGAAAATAAATCTGATCGGGAACCAATATTTCCATTAAAGTTAGTAATTTCTGACGGTGTAACCGTTAAAATATTCTATCTATTCTAAAATCCACGATTCCAGGGACGACTTCCAGGTGACTTCGTACCACTGCGATCTCGTATCAGAAGACCTCGTACCATTTTGCTGGAGATGTCGTACTACATATATATCTTATATAACATATCAATGAGACTTTAAAAACAATGGCTTTTATTAGGTTAAAATGAGTTTAGTGTTCCTACCGCTATTTGAGTTCATGTTTCTACTGGTTAAACTATTTGATTAAATAAACGTTCTATACCAAATTTAGGAAAGAAAACCAACAACTAAAATGTATTAATCTTCATGATGTACTTATTTATGATACAGCGTTTATCATGTGTTCTAAAGTTATCATGCACATTGCGATAGATAAAGTATAAGGCCTCGTACACACTTTCCAGGATTTCAGTCCCAGCGTCGCTACGGTGTGGACACCGGAATCTACCGGGACCACACCGTAGCGGAGCCGGCAAGCATCGCCTTGAATCGGGATACACCGTGTTGAACCGGTGTGCACCGGGAAATAAAACCGGAGGTTTCAAATTTAAAAAAAAACGGTACATTGTACTCACCGGGACGCACCAGGCTGCGAAACATCTTCGGCTTATTCCGGGGCATCATCGTAGCTCTTCCGGCATCAACCGTATCTCCACCGTAAGATCATCGGTCAAAACCGTAGCTATGAGCTGTGTCCACGGTGGAGATACGGTGACTCCCGGCTTGGCCATGGTGTTGTCACATGGAGGAGAGCAGGCGTAGCCCCGACTCTTACCGGTCGAACTACGGTTTCGCACAAAAGCACTTGGTGAATACCGTTAACGTTACGGTGAAGTTACGGTATGACTACGGTTCAAGGCGGTTGACGCCGATTGAACTACAAAAACAGTATTTAAACCATATTTGTTGAAATTTTACTCAGGTTATTTGTATTATTCTAAATATTTTTATAAGACTAAGGAGGGAATAGGCAGGTAATCTTTCGTTGCTTACGCCATTACCTATCTTCTCTCCCACTCGAATGCTGTTCTTTTTTGCATTGGTACCTAACTTGAGTTCTGTACATTGCAAATGACATATCTATTATAGGTTCCCAGAAATGTCATTGAAATGCATATGCTACCGTGTAACAACGGGGCTTTGCCGTCCTACTTCCGGAACTCGTCGTAGTGACACCGGGGCTCTGTCGCCGATGCCCGGGGCAGAGTCATTGTGTATCGGGGCGCACCGGGACACACCGTAGCGCCTTCGGGGCTACACCGGAAATGAACCGCCGGAAACCGTAGCATAACCGGGACGGTCCGTGGTCCATTTTTCCCCAAACCGGGTCTGGTCCGTAGCGCTGCCGGGAATGTATGAACGCACTTGAATTCCTTCATGATTCGTCCCGGTTCGCCCCGGTGCGTCCCGGCAGTATGTAGCAGGCGGACCGGGGCGAACCGGGACGAATCATGAAGCATGAATCATACTCCGGGACAGTGTGAACGTGGCTTTATAGAAAATAGCATAACATACAAAATACATGTATTTTTAATGCTTTATGGTGAAATAAACGTATATTTCACTGCTTGTCTATATTTTCACCGCAGTATAAAATATAATATATAATGTTATTGTTTCCCGCGCTTTCTCGTTTTTATCGGATGTCAAGCCTCGAAGAACCAGAAAAAAATGTTGACTCTTGGTGTAAGGTAGAACTCGTGGTAAAAAAATCATTAATTTAGAAAATATAAAAATTGCTTTCTATGCTCACTTGTGAAATCAATCTCACACCAAGATTCAACAAATATCCTCTTTGTATTAAACGCTTTAATACAATATTGCACAGGGAGGAAACTTAAGTCAACACTGGCACTGTGTCACACTTTTTTTTTAATATCAATGTTTCCTACTCCAATGCAGTTTTGTTTTTAAAACGCTTTTTGTATTGTGCTGAGTATTATATGCATGCATATTTACATCCCAATACGGTTTTGGACAAAGCAGTTTTATATCAGAAAAAGAATGATATAACTTGGGTATAAACTTAGAGTTCATTAAAGCGCCGCGTAGCATTGTATGCTAACACCTGGTGCTCACGGAAAATACCGAAGCGATACATGAGGTATCTCCCGTCATTAAGATGTTGCGCTAGACAGGCCAACCCCACAAAATCTTTCATTTTATTGGCTTCTTTGTTCAAATGAGCTTCAATTAATTCACACTAACAATTTGCATGTGAATACTTTACACTAGATTTATTCTAGTATTCTAATAAGCTCATTTCTTTATATCATATTAGATAAAAAAATAGGAACATGTAAGACAATACAAGCAATTATAGAATAACATAAACATTGTAATTATTAAGTTTTAACTAAAGACAAAATCACATTTAACAACGACAAAAATAATATTAATCAACAATTTTATCCGAATTTTTACTATCCGAAATCAGTATTTGTTTGTTTTCGTCAATTTAGACATATACTTAATATATCAGTATCCGCTTTTCCACGATGCAGAACTGTCAATACATGAGGGTGACCCCCGCCCCCTTGCTTACTGCCTACCTCCCTATTTAAGCCTAGCGTACTGTGTACCGCCAGGTTTTTGCCTCGCACAATGCATACTATTTGACAAGAAAAACACCATTTTTGTGATTCCATTTACATCAAAAAGACAAAATGACAGTAAGTTGCAAGCACACGTGCAATCATTCCTGCAAACGTCAGCTTTAATGTGTTTGCTTATTATATTTCCTAGTTTCCGACCTCCCCAAATCAATGTTAAAAGTTATAAATACTAACAGAACGCCAACAGTTGAGAGTTTTTAGATTCTGTATGTCACGCTTGTTGCGTTTCTTGATGAAAATGTGGGTCTTTTTAAAGTAAAAATTCATTTCTGCGTACGATCTAACAGAGTTATTGCGTACTACAAACTGACCATGTGCGTACCTCTAAACCTCCTGAATACTGTGTATCAAAAGGTAGATTTAAATTTATTAAACTGTTTATTGTAAACAAATTGCTTACGGATATAATGTGTCAAATGGACAATGGCATTAAATTAACCAAAAAACTTAAGTTTCAGCCTTTTAGTTAAGGTAGTCGGTGGAGATCTTTGATCCATAGAAATGTTTAATATTATAAAGGTTGTTTAGTACAGGAATGCTCATAAAAATCTCAAGTTTATGTTTATTATAATGTCACGTTGACTCGATACTTGTTATATTGCAAAGAAGCCCACACAACAACCTCACCATAGTGAAATCAGATTGAGATGGAAATGTAGATTAAAAGATCGATATGTTTTCAAATTTAGAATAACGTAAGTAGTTTAAGCTTGAATTAGAAATAGGATTGTGCATTTTGATGTATATCACTCGCTATATATTTTAAACTTCGTGCGTAAATATTTCTGGCAATCTTCATATTAATCGACACCACAAACCATCCTTGTGTCCATATGTGTATGCTTCGACAGTGCTACTGATAAAATGCTCTGATATACTTCCTGTATATGAGTGTTGTTTGGTGATATACCAACTTAAACAGTTGTTCTTGAGCAAGAGTCGTGCTAAACTAATTCGCCTAATATATATTCCAGAATCATGTGAAACATAATTATTATGTGTGCAATGATTTAAGGCGTTTAAACATCTTTCATATAAGGTCATAGCCTGAACCTAATCTCACCATTATGCGGGTATACCTCTAAGATATGACATGTTATTTGTCCAGTAGTTGTTTAGTGAGCTTTGATTGATGATTTTAGAGATGAATACTCGAATTAAATACCTACTTACATCTAAAAAGTGCAAATTATACACTTACTTTAACTTCAACCAAATGCGCATCTAAACTTAAACCCCAGAATCCAGTTAAGGGACATCGATTTGTAGATAGTATGACATAAACATCGCACCGGTGGCTCTTTAGTAGAGCGTATCACTAAGATCTCCCAAACATAAAAACATCATTGACAAACACTGGCAAATCATCAAACTGATAAAAGGGGAAGCATAGCATGCACGAGAAAACAGCAGCCTCGGTTTTATTGAAGCTGTTCATCAGTAGTAATGAATAATGCCACACCACTGACGCCCCTTAGCGCATGAGCGGAACTCCGTTTTTAAATGTAAACAACATACATATTCACTCCATGATCCCTGAGGACCAGAAAAATATGACTACACAATAATGTAACAAACACAGGGCGCAATCGTATTTTCCCTAAAAAAACAATGATAGCATTCAGACGACCAAAAAGCCTCAAAGACATCCTCGTCCGGTTAAAGGTCATACCCAGACAGGAGAGTCTCAAAGGGAAGTCAAGGCCGTGCAAGAAGACACGCTGCCAGACATGCAAACTGATGCCCATAGCACAAACATTCAAAGCAAGGTCTGGGGCCATCTCCGCCATAAAAGGACGTCATGCATGCAAAACGACCAATGCGCTGCATCTTATGACGTGCAACGTTTGCAACAAACAGTGAGTTGGCGAAATGTCCATGGCATTAAACAAATGGATGAACCTGCATCGGTCGGGTTGGAATACCAGAAAGTTTAACAGGTCCCTGATAGCTGCCCACTTCAATGAGGAGCACCACTTGTTTGACAACATCGTACTTTGCTGTATCGAGGCCAACGATACGTGGACCGATGGGCAACGAAAAACCCGATAAACCTACTACACTCTCCACCCACAGGGAATAAACAAAACGTTACTTGCATGTTCAATATAAAATCATAACGTAACCAGCGCCAGTATATTTTACACCTTTCAAAAGACTGCGCTCGCCAGGAGTAATTATCCCCTTCCATTGTCATTTTGAATAGGCCATTATGTTTGGACAATAGTTGTACCTAGTCGTGAGCACATCGTATTTTTCATATCTTTGTTAGCCCCTGAAGAAGACATATCGTTGAAAGCGCTAGGGCACATGTTTTATTTGTAACACTTTTTGAACTTGTCTTTCTTAGATCTCTATATTTGTGTTAACTGTTTAGTGTATTATGTTAAAGCTGTTAATATAAAAGACCGGCGGACATACAATAACGTTTTCACTCTTAAAGCTCCATCCCAGTCTTTGGTGAGTTTTACATTTTAAAATGAAATGTCAGCGAAGGATTTTGTAAACATTATTCTAAAATTAGTGCGGCGCTATTTTGACTAGACTCACTCATTCTCATTAAATCGGCCAAAACTATGTCCGGGATATATATGCACGTTTTACAGCTCAAATGTATATGGAGTTATGTTAAAAAGGAAAAAGGGTCCAAGTACAAAACATCTTTATATTAATATATACCATAAGTCGGGCAGAAATAGAGCCCTTTAAATAAAAAAAATAAAAATATCGCCATTTCTTAAGCTAAATTTGGCCTATTAAATGAGAATAAGTGATATATAGGTAAACATTAAGCATTGAGACGTGACCCTAACCACAGTTAGTTTATGTACATCTAAATAGGTATAGGTAAACAACGACCTCTGAGACACCAAAGATCGGCTAGTTCATTCAAATAGGAGTAGCAGTATTTTTCTATATTTAGCGTAAGTGAGGAAGCCAATTAATATTTAAACATTTATTCATAAGGCTATTAACGCCGCTGACCATACAAGCATGGTATCGCAGTGCATAGTGAACTTGCCTAGCACCCAGGCAACTGGGGATCGAATCCTCACGTCCGCTTAACTTTTTTATATTATTTTTATTATAACTAAGTTGTTCGTTTGTTTTATGTTTTAAAGTATTGATATAACTAAAATTATTCATTTAATATTTTTTGTACATTTTTTCTATATTTTTCTTTTTATTCTTTTTGCATAATATATTTTTTATTTAATAAAATCATATAAAACAGAAAAGATTTACAAAAATATGAAATTTAAAACAGAAATGCAATCGTCACAACTTGAAAAACGTTGTAGTTCGTGTAGGACTCGAACCCGTGTCAAATTGGGAAAAAAGTCAACACCTCGAGCTAACCGACTGAGCTACGAATTCACATGGCTGTGTGGTTGCAAATAAAGTATATACACTGTGTCTCTATCATCTGTGTATACATCAGATATGTTAAATCTCTATACGATTTAACGTATCTTATTTATGCACAGATGATAGACACACAGTGTATATACTACATTGGCAACGCTTCAGCCATGTAAATTCGTAGCTCAGTCGGTTAGCGCGCGGTGTTGACTTTTTCCCTATTTGACACGGGTTCGAGTCCTACACGGGAATATCTATTACGCAAAAAGAATAAAAAGAAAAACATTGAAAACAATGCACATAAATGAAATATAAAAAGAATAATTTTAATTATATCAATACATTAGAACGTAAGAGAAACGAACAGTTTAGTAATAATAAAAAGTAATATAAAAAGTCAAGAGGACGAGGGGATTCGATCCCTAGTTGCCTGGGTGATAGGCAAGTACTCTACGCACTGCGATGCCATGCTTGTATGGTCAGCGTTGTTAATAGCCTTATAAATAAATGTTTAAATATGAATTGGCTACCTCACTGACGATAAATATAGAAAATATACTGCTAGTCTTATTTGAAGTGACTAGCTAATATTTGGTGTCTCAGAGGTGGTACGCGTCGAAGGGAATTCCGATATAAGTGACTCGACGTGTGACTTTTGGTCCAAATGCTCAAATGACGTCATTAGTAAAATGACGTCAAAATAAAGAATTAATTTATATATGTTTTTCAGTGGATTTGCACCGGCCCACAAAAACTGTAAAAAGCTTTACAAAATAATTGACAAAATTCTTTAAAAGTGCTATAAATATATAATATCTTTGCAAACATATCTTATTAAAATGACCATTCAATTATTGATTAAACTGTAATGGCCATATAATTGACATGTATACCGTTTATTATGTTTTAGGTATGTATTTCAAAGTGGTGATATTAACATAAATAAAAGGATTTTTTATTCTATAACTTTATGTGGAATTTTCAAACATTTCCCTTTCAAACGATACCAAATTCTTAATATCGCTTAAATTGTCATTTGGACCCAAAATGTCCGAATCGGACATATATTTATAAACCGGAAAATCCTTCCAGGACTAGAAGACGCGCGTATTTGTTTCACGTTTTTCAACGACAACGAGGAATTTCAATGCATTTCAAAAAGTGTTCTATTGATAATTATAATCTGTGAAATATTTTGTTTTTCTATTTGTTTTGAATTTGGGAATTAAAATCAACCAAGACTGGGATAGGAGCTTTAAGGTCCTAGTGTTGTCACAAATATGTGGCTTTCGACATCAAAAATGAAAATAATAAAACACTACTTTTTAAGCTTTTAAATATATGTTCATAGATTATAAAATATAACATTTTTAATTAGAACTTATCTAAATGCAAGGGCTTTCTGAGGGTTTTCCTTTTCATCAGTTTATTTTTCATTTTTATCTAACAGCATTACCGTGTATGGCCTTTATATTTAATAAATACACTAAATACTATAAGATACAGGGTGTTTTGCTGCCCAATACGGGAAAATACGGGGCAGTCAGCAGATTAATATGGGGCGGGACAAAGAAGTCTATGAAAATCGTAAAAATGTTAAATATGTGAAATCTCGTGAAAACAATTGACCCCGGTAAGGTCTCTTTTTTCTTTGGATTTTCATTTCATAACATCATGTTCTTATCATACATAAAGTTTGAAAGAAATCTATTATTGAGAAAAAAAATCATGAAACTGTAACATAAGCCTTTAATAGTCCAATAAATTGAGAAAACTTAGATGAGCTCGTTTTACTATTTATTTCCCGCTAGTGCGTTTCTCTAATCACCGAATAGTCACATCAAGTACTGAAACGCCAACTATTAGAATAAAAAAGACAGAGCTACAGTTAAGACCAGATAACGTATTCAGAGGAAACCTCAGCCAGAAGAACCTTACAAATTACAGACAAATACAAAAAATACAGAATCATACAGATACAGAAATGACAGTATAACAGCTAGATCGCAACAATATATTCAATAAACACTGTAGAAACATAATTATTTGTAAATAAACATCAACATGTGATGGTAAACCGAACGTAAAAGGCTCCTGTTCCTCAGAATAAAGGGAGTTACATGGAATATATTATGCCGAAACGTAACAAAAAAATTGGACTGGTATTTGTTTTAACAATTATAAATTATACTACCGTATATAGGAAAACATATAATTTTGACATCTCTGCAAGCAATTGTAAAAAAATAAGTTGAAAAAACATAATATGAAAAAATATTAATTTCCTTGATTGAGAAACGGTCTGTCATCCCAAAGTTTATTGAGACAAATAGGAAAGCACGTCTGTATACGGTTTCAATCTTTAATAAAGTCTAAAATATACAAACAATACAAAGCATAATGACGTTAACATAAGACGCCAAAACGACATATTAATAAAATGGCGGCCTAACGTCATTTAAAAGGAAAAGAATTCTCTACATTCTGGGTGCCGCAAAAAGTATGAAAACACGAAAAAGATTATCAATAAGAAACAAATTACTATCAAATGTCCATTAACGATAATGGCTTTTAAATGTCACAAATATCGTCTCATCTATTGTCACACGACACTCCTAATGGAAAAAGCGTGACCCCTGGCCTAGAGTTGACGCCGCTGGTGGTCCGTACGTGAGCGGCGCGAGCCAGGCCGTCTTTTCCGGTAATGGGTTACTCAAGGATTCCCAACTTCCAGCGACTACGAGGGCATTTGTCATGGACCTGTACCGCATCTCACACGCTTATGGTCTGCGTCTTTTGCATAGACTTTGTGTGTTTTGCGAGGTGTTGTCAAGTATTCTGTCCCTTCTGGAGAAAGGGCCGTGAGAATATGTAGTGCCTTTTAAACGATGTATGTGGAAGGTTCTCGGATTATTATGAATATCTGAAATCAAAGTGCAGTTTGAGGTGTCTAGTCGGTCCGTAGTAAGGAAAACTAGTTTGTAATAACCCCGGTGTGTGTCTTCGCGGGACAGCAAATTACGTCGACGGAATTACAGAAGAAATAAATCGGGGATTTTGGAGTATAGAGGTGGCAGGATTCGACAGAGTAACCTGTAGCGTAGAGGCAGCGGAAGTGGTTTGAACAACTTGGGCGTAGAGGCAGCTGAAGTCGTCTGGGTAACTCGGGACGTAGAGGCAGCGGAAGTCATAGGCGGTGCTGAGGCGGAAGTAGGCGGTGTTGCGTGAGCTGATGTCTGCAGCGGTGCGTAGGCGGGTGTCAACAGCGGTGCGAAGGCGGAAGTCGGCGGCGGAGCGAAGTCGGAAGACGGCGGCGTTGTGTAGGCGGATGTCAGCGGCAGTGTGTAAGCGGTATTCAGCGGCAGTTCGCGGACAGAAGTCGGCGGCGGCGGGAGCTCGGAAGTCGGCGGCGTTGTGATGTCGGAAGTTGGCAATGTTGCGATAAAGGTAGACGGTTGCGGAGCGATGACGGAAGATGGATGTTTCCAAAGGACTAAAACAGGCTGCCCCAGTCAGCATGGAGAAGAATGTATTCTTCAGTGGTTGTAATTTTCTTTTCACATTCATCGCATAGTCCGCCGTCTCTGTGATCTCACTTGCGATGTTGTCTACTTGTGTGAGCGTTAAGATCTTCTCGTAGAAGGAAGAAACGGTCTCAATCTTTGCCATGGCCAGTTCGCAAAAATATACAGTCAACTCTCCAAATCGGTTATCGCAAATTTCCGGGTGTGTCAAACTGTTTTCTGCAGTTCCGTTTGTCCCCAATAGTTTCTATATTATTCGACTCCGCGTAACTCAAATTCGTATGTGTCAAAATATCGAATATATCAAACTCAATTCTGTGTCCCCCACAATAAAACTGTTAAAATTAGTTGGTCAATCTCAAACTTAAAATCGCTATTAGATGCAAAACGACAACAAAATTCTTTTTTTTCATAGTTTACGTACCGATCATTGAATAAAAAATAAGATTGATTATGGCAACAGACTAGACAAGAGAATGTGTCAAGCAATCTGATGAAGGACCAGGTCCTAGTCAGTGGCGGATCCAATATTTGACCTTATGGGAGTGGCGTGAACTTTGTCAGTAAAGCATTGAAATTATACAATGTTCTTTTAAAAAAGCGTAAATTATAGGTATGTATTAAATAGTGACGAGTCACATGACTTTCGGTTAAAACTTGCGTCCTCTGATACATTGCAAAAGCTGTGCTGTTTTAGTGAAAACGTCGTATTGTCGAATTCTGAATCAGATATTAACAAATGTGTACATGAATTTCAAATATTATTGAAGATGTTATGTCAAATGATTTGAAGAAGAGAATTGTTTCATCTTCATCACACAATTGTTTAAATGATGATGCTCATTGTACTTGGTATTCTCAAAACTGCCAAAATAGTAGAATGAACATTTTTTCGGCATTGCACTTGTACAGACACGAAAGAAATGATGAAACTAGACAACGTACGATTTGATAAAGATCAGAATATATTAAGTCATGTATTAGGAATGCTTAGTATGTTTTTGATCATTGTAAAACAAACAAACTATTAAATGCTTGCCATAAGAATGTAACATTGTAAAAGACGCATGTGGTGTTCAACAATTAAATCAGATAACAAAAGATACTTTTCAAAGGTACTTTAAATCAGGTAATTGTCCAGATTCAAGATTGAAAAATGCTGTTGAAGATATTTTATATTTTGTTCAAAGGTATGCACAAAATGAATTTGATATTATGTTTAATGAATAAAATACGTTTTTTTATCTGACGACGATAAAAAAGCAATACAGCAGTTACAAAATAACAAGTCGTGTGGGTCTGATTTACACATTATTGATATTTTGTTCATGGAATTTATACTTTTTACCTTATTTTTTTGTCACGTTTAAACAAGATTTTTAATATTGGATATTTTCCTGATTCTAGGTTTGAAGGATATGTCATACAATGTAGTATTTCCCATCCTGGGCGGGATTTAGTGGGGGAGCCCGGGTTTTACAGGGAAAAACCGGGTTTTAGTGGGAAGAATTCGGGGCAATACACACAGAAGCACTGATAATTACCATTAAATGACTTAAGATGTTTGCATGTTAATAAATACACTATATTATTGAAAAACCTTACTTTACATATTTTAAATAGAATTATATACATAAAATTCATAATTATTTTTCTAATTTAGGTGATGCCCATTTCTTAATACCGTATATGCCTACTGATATTTAATACTTTGCATGCACCTCAAGGCTTAGGCTCATGCTGATTTTTTTATTATTTTATAAGCAAGCACTTAAAGATTTAAATCTTAATATCTTCTGTTTTCTTCTTATTTTATTTATTTTATAATAATGACATAAAGTCAGCTGAATGAATCACCTGGGTTAGAGTGGGCAATACAAAAAGATCATTACCATACTATTACTTAAGATATTTGCAGGTCAATAAATATATTTGACTTTATTTAATATTGCTTTTATAATTAAAGACTTATTTTGTATATTTAAGGGTTTGAAAGGAAATCATACAAACATGTATTTAATAACATTATAATTTCCAAAAACGTAGTCATTGCCTAATACCTGGTATGTCTACTGATACGTTATACTTTGCATTCACCTCATGCTGATTTTTCACTGATAAGCAATCAACTAAAATCTTCTGTTTTCTTCTCCTTCAATTTAATTTATGACCATGCCATAAACTGCATTTATTGACTTTATGGTGCCTGATTGTTTTGACTCTAGTCATTGGTCTGTGTGGGGTGCTGTTCAACCCTCAGTAATTAGTATAGAATTGTCCTGGTCTAACAGATATTTGAAGAAGGACGAGATTAAGGCTTAAATTAATGTATGTACTTGTAAAGTAAGATCATAATCAGTAAGATCTATATACTTGTATTTTGTTCAGGCCAAGGTAGCCAATGTAGTTTTTCTGGCTGCTATTAAAAAAATATAAACCAAACTAAGACTGCATAGCAGATAATGCCAATTTGAACACATTAAACACAGATCATCTAATTCTTAGAACATAATTTTTATAATGTCTTGTTTTGGGTTGAGCAATACATATGCTTTTTTTATATAAAAGTATTCTCTAACAAGTTGTTCCTTAAAAAAAACTGATATTGTTGTGTTTTTATATGGTACCGCATATATATATATATTGCCTCTTAAGAGTTAGTATTGCCCAGTTAAGACACAATTGGTAACCCATACATTTATAACACAAAATCAGTAAGACATTAAAGTCTGGCAATGTTGCCCACTGAATAAGTGACTATATAGCTTTTAAATGCTCATATAAGACTATGATAGGCTTGTATTTTACGATAATGAAATTAAGCCCGCCTTTTGCAAGACAATGAAGTAATAACCAGCTTGTAATTCTTGTATTGCCCACCTAAAGGGTAATGTATGCAATAACGTATATAATATAATATACCTTGAGTATTGTAAACAATGTTTTAAAAGCATAAAACAACTAAAACTACACATTAAAAGATGAAAATTGGAATTTCCCAGTATTGTCAACTTTACAGAGTATTTTCCGGGACGGGAAATCCCGGATTTTCCCGCTGGGAAAAACAGGGGACGGGTTTTATGTGCCAACCCTGTTGTAACCTTATTATGGGTTTAGGTTTATACGTTTTCCAGTAAATCATAACAATAGTATGTAGGCACAGTAAAAAGTAAGGTAAAAAAGGAAGATTGACGGATACTAAAACATGTAATAGGGCGTCCGCATTAAAACCTTCCGGACACATATCCTGATCCCAACACTGAAACTTGAATAGTGGCCTTAAGGTGCGGTTACAGTAAAGTGTATGATAAAATGTATGAATTGCATATGAGAATTTCGGAAAAACAGCATACAGTATATGCCTTATGTTGTCAGTATTTACTTTTGTCAGTATATAAAGTTGAAGTATGTTAAGTGTGCTTCATTCAAAAGCATGGCAAAATAATTAACATGTATTGATAAAAACTAGTTTGATGACTAACATAAATGATTAAAGTGACAAAAACAAGAAGCAATGCAAGCAATCATAAAGATTAGGTCCTTGGCCTTAATTGGCCAGTCTAACAGACTTAAAGCATTGTCTCTTTTTAATAAAGTCTAGTGCACACTGACCCTTTGTAAACCCTAGTTCATCTCAGAATGTTGTAGCCGGGGGCCAAGGATAAACCAGATATATTCGTAAAGCCCTGTTTACACTGTCCTTTACACATCAACGTGTTAAACTGTCGTTCAACAGGAAGTGGTCCCGGTCTTTTCAAAAATATTAAAACAACCGGGGCTCACCGGAACACCGGGGTGCACAACAACGCCGGCTTAGTCCGGGGCATCACTGTAGCTCTTCTGGCATGAACCTTTTCTACACCATAAGACCACTGGGCGACACCGTAGCAAACCGGCATGAGTTGTGTCTACGTTGGAGTTACGGTGACTCCCCGCTTAGCGACGGTGTGTCACGGAGGAGAGCCGGCATTGCCGGTCAAACTACGGTTTGTAACGGTGGTAGCCGGTGAACAGCAGTAAAGTTACGGTGGAGCTACGGTATGACAACGGAACAACCCATTGGACCCCGATTGAAATACAGAAACATTATTTAACCCATGTTTGTTTAAGTTTTACTCAAGTTATTTGTATTATTCCAAATTATTTCTTTTTAAGAGTAAGGTGGGAATAAGGGGTAATGTTTCTTGCTTATGCGAATGACTATCTTCTCTTCCACTCACATTGCTGTTCTTTCTTGCTTTACTATGTAAATTAAGTTCTGTACTTTGCAAAGGACATTTCGGTTAAAAGTTTCACAAAAAACATTGATGTTCGTTTGCTACCATGAAACACCGGAGCATTGCCGTTTTATTCCGTGACCCGCTGTAGTGACACCGGAGCTCTGCCGCAGATTCCCGCAGCAGAACCGTAGTGCATCGGGACGCACCTCCGAAGCTACACAGGAATGCATCGTAGCTCGTAGCATTACCGGGACATACCGTGATCAATTTTTGCCCCAAACCGGGTATGGTCTGTAGCACTACCGGAAACATATGAACGGTCTCGAATTTCATCCCGGTTTGCCCCGGTCTGACGGCTGCAAACTGCCGGGACGCACCGGGGCATACACCGGGACATTGTAAACGAGGCTATACTAAGGCTTTGGAAATTTCCCTTGATCGGTATTGATAGTATGATTGTAATTCACATGGTATATATTAAAAGCACATGTAGTTTCTCTTATCCTTTATTATAACTGTAAATATTTTAATCTAAAATGGGTTTTTCATTATGTAATTATAAAAATGATAGATTTTGGCATTTAATTATTTAGAAGTTTGGTGTTAAATGAAAAAACAGCAATTAAAACAAAAGTTACTAGTACTTCTACTGCTGCTTCTGCAGCTACTGCTATTTTTTGACACAAAGTAATTATTTGTTAAAAATAATGTTTTAAATCTTTTCAACTGAAATATGTTCACTTGCTTAATGCAGTATTGCAACATTACATAATTGTATAAAATCTTATAACTGTATTTTAATATTTTAAAATATTTAATGAGAATTTAATTGATTTACTTTGTTTTCATTTTAACACAAAGTTTAAATATCTTTTGAAATGTATATATAAAATAGAAGGAAAATTGCCGGGAGCGTCACGAAATGGCCGCTGAGCCGAGTTGACCGCTTATATAGGGTGACCGTTCGACCAGGTTCGACTGTAGCTTGTTGAAGAAAAAAAATCAGCTTCTGTGCTAAGATGCAAAGAAGACAGGGTGGGAACAAATTGACTCCTCTGGTTTTAACAAGCCGTTTCAACTGGTTAAAGCACCTCTTTAAATACTCCAAAATTGGTCCAATACTGGTTGATTGAATTCTTTGTGTAAGTTTTTTTTTATAGTGACTGTTAGAAAAACAAGTTGCTGAAGTTTAAAGCAATACTCTTTAAGGCCAAAACATTTATAATGCTGATTTTTCAGGGTTGAGCCTGGTTACCTGAAACACATATATATTTGCCTATCTCTGATTAGAACAGTAGGGTATATAAACTGTATTTGGGTAACCACTTCAGATACAGGTAGGTAGGGGATTTAGTTTCACTTTGTGCCTATGTTGTGTTAAAGAGGTTTTTCAGCCTAAAATGAAAGAAAAAAATATATAATAAAAAATGGTCATTTCATCTGCATTGATTGGGTTACCATACGAAAATCTTTATTTCATTTTATGCTTCTTAGCTATTGTGAGTTTGTGACCAGCCTTTGTCCGTCGACGTCCGTCGTCCGTCGTGCGTCGTCCGTAAACTTTTTTACTTAAACATCTTCTCATCTGAAACCGCTCATTTGATTTTGACTAAACTTCACAGGAATGATCCCTGGGTGGTCCCCTATAAAAGTTGTTCAAATTGTTCCAGTTGCTTGCATAAGTAGGTCATGGGGTCAAAAAATAGGTATTTAAAATGCAATTTTCAAAAATCTTGTCTGAAACTACAAGGCCCGGAGCTTTCATATTTGGTATAAAGCATCATCTATAGGTCCTTTACCAAAGTTGTTCACATTATGCCCCTAAGGTCAAAATTGACCCCGCCCTGGGGGTCACAATATTACATTGAATTATATAAGAAAAACTGCAAACGACTTCTTCTCTTGAACCGCTAATGGAAATTTGACCAAACTCAACAGGAATAGTCCCTTGGTGGTCCCTTACAGAAATTGTTCAAATGGTTGTGATTAGTTGCATAAGTAGGTAACGGGGTCAAAAAATAGGTTTTCAAAATGCAATTTCAAAATTCTTATTGTCTGAAACTACAAGGCCCAGGGCTTTTATATTTGATATATAGCATCATCTAAAGGTCCTCTACCAAAGTTGTTCAAATTATGTCCTTGGGGTCAAAATTGACCGCGCCCCGGGGATCACAATTTTACATTGAATTATATAAGAAAAGTTCAAACGACTTCTTCTCTTGAACCGCTAATGGGAATTTGACCAAACTTAACAGGAATAGTCCATTGGTGGTCCCTTATGGAAATTGTATAAATGGTTCTGATTGGTTGCATAAGTAGGTCACGAGGTAAAGAAAATAGGTTTTTAAAATGCAATTTTCAAAAATCTTCTTGTCTGAAACTACAAAGCCCAGAGCTTTCATATTTGGTATATAGCATCATCTAGAGGTCCTCTACCAAAGTTGTTCAAATTATGCCCATGGGATTAAAATTAAACTTGGCCCGGGGTTCACAATGTTACATTGAATTATATAAGGAAAACTTCAAACGGCTTCTTCTCTTTAACCGCTAATGGGAATTTAACCTAACTCAGCAGGAATGATCCCTGGTTGGTCCCTTACCAAAATTATTCAAATGGTTATGATTGGTTGCATAAGTAGGTCACGGGGTTAAAAATTAGGATTTCATAATGCAATTTTCAACATTCTTCTTGTCTGAAACTACAAGGGCCAGAGCTTTCATATGACTGTGCTGTATAACATCATCTAGAGGTCCTCTACCAATAATTGGATCTCCTACAATTTTTTATGCTCCCCGAAAAAAATTGGGGAGGATATAGTCGCCGCCTTGTCCGTCCGTCCGTCAATACGTCCCATTCATGTCCGACCCATTCGTGTCCGGCCAGTTCGTGTCCGGCCCATTACTTCGTTATTTGAAGTCGGATTTCGAAACTAATTTACAGAAATGACCACCATGTTGAGACGACGTGTTGCACGCAACATTTGGGTCCCTACCTTGAAGGTCAAGGTCACAGCATGACCTTGCAGCAAAATCGTGTCCGGCCAACAACTTGGCTTTTTGAAGTCGGATTTTACATCTATTTTACGTAATTGATCACCATATTGACAGGACATGTCGCGCGCAACATTTGGGTGCCACCTTGAAGGTCAAGGTCACAGCATGACCTTTCAGCATAATTGTATCCGGCCCATAACTATCTTTTTGAAGTCCTATTTTAAAAAACCTTTTCACATGAATGATCACCATGTTGAGACGACATGTGGTCCACAACATTTAGGTGCTACCTTGAAGGTCAAGGTCACAGTATGACCTTTTAGCAAAATAGTTTCCATCCCATAACTTTGTGATTTGAAGCCGAATTTTACAATTATTTCACAGGAATTATCACCATATTGAGACAACATGTCGTGTGATTCATTGAAGGCCAAGATCATCACATGACCTTGCAGCAAAATCGTGTCAGGCCCAAAACTTGTTGAAGTCAGATTTCACAACTACTTTTGACAAACTACTTCTCTGTGTCCAATTCCTATTCGGGGAGCATTACCCAGTTCCGACCGGCTCTTGTTTTCTTTTTAACTTGACTTATGTATTTCACCGTATTGCCCTTTTAATCATGTTTATTATATCCCTGTGCCTGATGTTAAATTTGTTGAGAATACCATTTTGTTAACACTACTTTTTTAGAAATTTTATAAGTTTTAAGCACTGTATGATTGTCCTATATTGACATTATCTGGTCAGCTGACATACTTTTAGATAAATAAACTTCAAAATTGTTACATGCTTGCTCATGTAGACTCACCAGTCACCAGGCAATTTGTGGGAATTTTATACTTAAACAGTTAAAGGCATTACTCATCGGGGTGTTCTTTATCTATATTAAATTAGAAATCCTATCATTATGCACTGAGCCGTGCCATGGCACATGGATAATTAGTATTTCATGGGACTTCTGTCTGTACTGGAAGGCCATTTGATGGATAGATTATGTTTACAGATATTGATTGTGAATACACTCTTACCTTTCTACTACAATTAAAGATGCTAGGTCTGTATCTTTATACCCTTATAATCGGTCACAATTCTTGCAATATGTTAAGTATACTAAATAAATTAACATGAATGACAAACTTTTGTGACAAATAATGTGTTTTTTTGACAAAAAAAGTAAAAACACAACAACAAAGCAAAATAAATGAAACATAAAAACCATTGCCGGATCCGGGGATTGAACCCGGGACCTCTTGCACCCACAGCGGATGCGTTACCACTGCACCACCGAGTCAACTGACATTGTAGTCAAGCTATTTAACTGTTTCGACGCAATGGGTCGAAACGTAAATAAACAAAGCTAAATTTGCGGGCCAGACATTTTCAACAAATGTGTTTTTTCGGTAATAGTTTTACATGCAAGAATAACTATATTTGGCAATTTTTTATATTTACGGGAGTAGGTTTTGCTGCTTAAATATTGTTCAATTGTGAGATGTAAACAATTCTGACCTAATAGATTCAGACCTAACATCTTTAATCTAGCTTTAAATGGTTCACTTATCCTTACACATGCTAGGAGAAGTGATCAGTACAGCAGGGCCTAACCACATGAATTGCTGCGACAGTTAAAATTTCATGGCAACGTTCAACTAGAGTTCACCATTGAGTAATGTCTTTAAACTATGGAAGATACAAACTTAAACTTGCTAAAACTGCAAATGTTAATGATGTACAAAATGTACATATAAAAAATGGAGAGGGCAAGCCAAAAAAAGCAGTGGCGGATTCGAAATTAGGCATTTGAGGCATATACAAATCATAGGTCCACAGCCATG
>Ga0224511_10000177_pt1 | contig 24667 bp, 38 predicted proteins | sample SF_May12_sed_USG_2_FD_169988 | JGI IMG/M metagenome (GOLD analysis project Ga0224511, IMG submission 169988) | Sediment microbial communities from San Francisco Bay, California, United States - SF_May12_sed_USGS_8_1 | ecosystem: Environmental > Aquatic > Marine > Sediment | place: USA...
AGGTTACGCCAGTGAATGTGCGGGCTCGGGCCCAGAGGCCGCCGCCAAAATTCATGTAGTGGTGTTGTTCGATGCCGTACATGCCTATGCTTTCCAGGTACCGTTTGATTTTGGCCTCATAGAATTCCTGAAGCGGATACATGATGCGTACTTGCTCGACCATGAATTTTTTCTGGGCTGTGATGCGTTGGTTGATTACTGCACCGTCTATTTTCTTGTCGTATTTGATGCTCCGGGTTTCAGCCGATCTAACCATAAATTTGCACCTAGCTTAAGTAAGTCTTCACTTGTTCTATAAGGATTGCGTCTTCACTCAGCATGGCAATGATTATTTCGAAGCGGATTTTTCTGAGCTCGCGTTCCTCTTCCACATACTCAAACAAGTCTTTCTTTACTCTCTTCACTTTCACTCACCTCTCCCGGGCATATTTGAAGCCTTCTCCACTAGGCGACGCCGTCGCCGTCGACGCCGCTTCTTCACTAGCAGCGTGCCTTTCTCGAGATCCACAGTTAGCTGCACGTCTTGAGTCTCTATTTTGAAGGGAAATTGACTGTCACGCCATAGCTGCGCAGGAATGTACACGAAAACTTTGATGTCCTCGCGTACCTGGCCGTCTGCTCGCTTGAGTCGTTGCCTTCTCACTTGCAGCTTGCCTACGATCTCCGTGGGCATTTACCGGGCACTCTCCTGTTTCACTGGGGCTCGATTGATGAAGGCCTTGTTTTTGCTGAAGGTGTACTTCATGTCGCCTATGACGAGCTCGTTATCGCTCGCGCTCTCGAGAGCGGCTGCCAAAGTTTCGGCGCCTGGTTCTATGCCGTGAGTAGATTTCGGCCCTAAAATCCATCCCCAGGTGTTAGGCCCGGCGGGTTCTTTATCTTTGCCTTTCCATGGTAAACTATTGATGGCTGCGATGTCTAACTGTGGAATTTTAGCGGCCTCGTGTTCCATGCTCGGTTGCCCTAGCCAAAAATCTAAGATGTTCTCAGCTTTTGCGAAGGAGCTCTGCAGACTTTCAGTTGAAAAGTCCTCGGGACATTGCACTTTGACCTCGAGATATCGGCGCTTCCACGTCTTTTTTTCCTTATCCTCAACCGTGGTGCCTTTTCCCATTTTGTAGCCTACGATCTTGCTCATTTACTTATGCCTCTTTTCTTCTTTCCTGGTGACATAGATTAGAAAGGCGGCCATGGCTGTTATGACTATCCAGGATCCCGCAACTATGTGAAGTGTGTGCATTTCACGTCTACCTCTCTATAGTATAAAGCGTCACACTCTCTTATAAACATGTCGCAAACCTCACGACACACCTAAACACCATGAAAACCCATGCAAAACACACATTTACCCAGGGCCCAAAAAGTTTTAAATGCAGACAGAGCACACCATTTCTCTAGCTCGAGCTGAGTGCCATGAAGTCTGCACGCAATGTTAGTGAAAGAGTTACGATACGCCTTCCCTCAGAAAAGATGCAAGTCTACGAAGAGTTTAAGCGCATAGTCATAGAAAAACAACACAGTGACATCTGCTACGTCATAGGAGAACTCATGGAAGTCTACGTCAACGCCACAAAACAAATCCCAGATCCGGACAAACAAATAGTTTTACGCTTTATGAAACAGAACATTCAAATCAATATGGGATGCAACTTCAACTACAACGTCAAAAAACCCAAACGCCTACCACACCAAGATCTAATAAACAACCTAGACCTCGAAGCCAAAGTCAAACTCTCAAAAAACCTGGTACTTCCCAACTTGATAGAACAATGGCCCACACTCAAACCACACGCACAACTATACTGGCGTCAACAACTCACAAAAGCCGGCATCCTACCCCTGGGTTCAAACCCCAGCCGTAGTGATCACCACACCCCAAGATCAAACCCCGACGACTGCACCATCCCCCCCCAAGACTGTGACATTTGTCATACACAACTGCGTAGACTGAACAATTTTCTGTGGCGTCAAGCTAACGGTTTCGAGTGGAAATAGAGGGGTGTTCAATGAGGTTTTGTCCCAAATGCGGATATGAAGATCCTGTGATGTGGCACTCCTATCGCTGGATCACCGATATCGACTACTGCCGGTTTGAGGATTTTCAAGAGGAATATCCACAATGGCGAGGCATGTATCCCGGTCAGATCGTGAGTGACAAGTACAATTATTATCGCAGGACGTCAATGCGGAATGGCGGCTGCTTTGTGCAGCGTTGGCCTAAAGTCTACGGCATAGACTATTACAAGAGCCGGTTTTTCGAGCGGTTCAAGGCTAAACGCAGTTTTCCCTATCCAGGTCAGAAAACACTGGTAAATCTCGAGCAGCCCAAAAAATAGGAGTCTCGAGTGGAAATGAAGGGGTGTCCGGTATAAGTGCGAGGGATCCTAGCGCGCGTCCTAAAACATTTTGGCGTTGGCTGGTTGAAAAATACGGCGTTAAAGAAGCGGCGCGGAAATATGAGGAGTGGAAGAAAGCGAGCGCGCGTCATGTAAAAGATAGGGGGTGAGAACGTATGGTTAAACCAAAACCGATGCTTATTTGCACCGTTGAATGTCCTCATTGCGCTGAAAAATTAGACGTGTTCAAGACTACTCAATGAGAAGTGCATATTTGGAACCAAATAGCCTAGCCTAAGTGACTATAGAAATGTGACATGTACCTTTTCGCCCATAGGGCGTACATGTTATATACGTTGAGGGCCTAGTAAATGGTCGCGGTATTGACATGGCTAAAGCGTTTAAGAAAATAGGGGAAATTAAGGAAACTCGCACTCTGAGTGTGAGCGCGCGGGGAGACGGCTTGTGTTTGTACTTGCCTAAAGAGTTCTGTGAGCTCTACGGCATTGTCGCCGGCGACAGGATTAAAACACGTTTGGCCGATCACTTAAGAAAATCGGAGCTGATACACGCGGAAGCTGCGAAGGAGCCAAAGAGTTAAGTTGAGTAAACGAGCGATCCAGGAGCACCACATCAGCTATAATCCGGAAGTGAAAGTCGTGGTTTACAAAGGGGAGCATAAGATTTTGGGCGAGCTCACCTGGTTCAGTCGAAAGTCGTTGAGTAAAGGCTTAATCGTAGCTTTGAAGCAGTGGATAAAAGAGAATGAAGCGCGCGCAGTCGATCTTGTAGCGCCTGAAAAGAAAAAAAGGAGAAGGGTTAGCCCTCTTTAGGCTTCGCTGCCGGAGTTGTGCGTTGGACGTAGACGATGAGGCCGGTTAAGCCGCAAAAGCTTGTTATCCACGCTTGCATGAGAAATGTGATGAGATCGTAACAGTAGCGTTGTGGATCTTCCTCTAGGGCCTCGTAAGGATGTGCCGGTACAAAAGTTGTCATCGTCAACAACACCATTAACACTGTGGCTACGGTGAGCGCATCCCGATATTGCATGGGCTTTTCATTTGTCGAAAGTGGATCCGGATTCATACGTCAATTTCCCTCAGTGTCCCTTTAAGGGGCGGCGGTTTTAAGAGTTTTGTGTTTGAAAGGGGCTGGGGGTGTACGCGCGCGCATGCCGTAGCCGGTTAATTTTTGCTTTTCTCTATAGAACAATCATCTATACGTCGGTTCCACATAAACTTAAATTACGCTTAGAGTTACCATTTTAATGAGTGTAAGGGGCTGAAAGGGGGTGAGAAAAATTGTGGAAAGCTCGACTGTTAGTAGCTGCTCCCAAGATAACGCTGGCTCTAAGCGTTCTAGCTATAATCGCGTTGAGGCTGTACGTCGGAGATTGGTTCACACATTAGAGTTTCTGCTGTTCAAAGAAGAAAACCCTAGACATGGCTGCTGGACAAACTTTGATCCGATGGGCCTAGCAGTCTACATGTTACTCCTACCGATAATCTGTGGGGCCGTGTTGGCTGCCGGCTGGATCTACGGAAGAGTGCCGGGTGTGTTCATCGCCTACGTGATCGACTGTGTTTTACCTATTGAGCTGTTACACTGTCTATTTGACAGATAACACGCTCCCTTTTTTTCCACGATCAAAACCGTATATTTTTTTTGGAAATAAGACTTAAAAGAGCGTACATGACTCGTTTTACCGTGGGGTTCAACCCCGAAGATAAATAGAGGAAGATAAAGAATGAACAGAAAGAAACTAATCGCCATCAGCCTGATACTGACAGCCCTCGCAGCCATAGCTTGCAGAGCCTTCGCAGAAATTTTAGTGACAAAAACTGTGGAGACGCAGGGAAGTTTCGCCCTCAGAATAAGCTCTGGCCTAGAGATCACACCTTCCGTAATTGAGTGGGGCGTAATAGAGCTGGACACAGATACCACTAAAGGCGTATCCGTCGTCATAGAAAACACCGGCGACGTCCCCTATGTTTTGGCTTATTCCCTGGTTCCCGAATCGATAACTCCCGATTGGTTCCAGGAAGGCATACACTTTTCCGTGAGGTTCGGCCTAGATGGAGAAACAATGTACCCCGGTATTCCAATGGGCTCGTACATCGATGTCACCTTATACGCGAACGCCATCAAAACCTACGTCATAGAGAATTTCATTAAGAAAGGGCTTGCTTGTTCCGGCAATTTCGGGTTTGATGTGGCGATACACGGAACCATCGCATAGGAAGTGCACACAATGAAACTGTCGAAAAGAAAAACAGTGGCAATAGTCTTGCTGGCCATGCTTAGCGTTGCAGGCGTGATAGGCGGGTACATCCTCACCCGAACATTCTTTGAAGAAGTCGTGCGGTCGGGGGGCCGGCTTATTGTGCCGCCGTCCTTGAAAGTCACACCTTCCTATCTGAGATGGGGCAATCTGTGGCTCGATGAGGAACACGTCATTTCTGAGCAAACCGTCACAGTGCGGAATCGCGGGGTAGTGCCGTTGAGGCTTCAAGCCTTTCCAGTGGCCGAAACAGAGTTTCCAGAATGGTTTAAGCAGGATGAGCATTGGCTTTTCGGCTGGACGGCTGACGGATACGTGTTAGCCAAGGGTGAAACGATAGAAACAACTTTCAAGCTGCTAGTTCTAGCTGAGAAAACAGCCCTGGGCGCCCTTCAGAGAAATTTAACGGAGTCAGATTTTTACTTTGACGTCAAAGTCGACGCGGGAGATTGGAGAGAAGGCGAAAGCTTTGTTCATTACTGTTCTAAAGCTGACTATGCTGCGGCCGAGCTGATAGCTGAAAACAAAAGCGTGAGCATGGTTAAAGGCGTTCACGTCGTGATGGATCTGAAGGATCCTCAAACGTACGATCCCTTATATGACAACAATAACATGATCTGTTTAGGCTGCATGCACGCAAACCCTTACGTTGCCTATTACTTCCCGGAATATTATGTCGACTGGAAAACATTAACATTCAAAGGGGGATCCGGCATAAGCGAGGATGGAAAACGCTTCATAGCGACGAAGACAAGATCATCCGGATACAATATTACCGCTATATGTGGAATAGACGCGAAGGATACGTATGATGCGGCCGTTGAATTTGTGGGCTACCTTCCATCTCCCAAGCCCACATATACGTTGACAATAGTGCAATGCTTTAACGGATCCACTAACCCGGAAGCTGGAAGCCACAGTTATACGGAAGGAGCGGTCGCGTCGGTTATGGCGATCCCTGACGTCGGATACGCGCTTGACTGTTGGCTATTAGACTCTGATAATGTTGGCTCGGCTAATCCGTTGAAGGTGATTATGAACATGAACCACTCGCTTCAATGCGTGTTTAAAGAATACGTAGCGGTAGGAGCCGAATTTTTCATCACCCCGGAAACGCAAACTCAAGCTATCGGTGCATCCTTCGATGTTACAGTGGAAATCAAAGACGCGGAAGACGTGTACTGTTGGGAAATGAAATTCTACTATGATACTGCATTAGTGAATGTCACGACCGCTTTCTATCCAGCCGGCCACTTTTTGCCATCGCCAAACTTTGAAGTTCCAATAGTCTATGAATACGCGAAAGGCTACGTACACCTTGCAGTAAGCCGATCAGGCGGTGTAACTGGATGCTCGGGCAACGGAGTCCTATGCACAATAACACTGAAGGCATTGAGCCCCGGCACAGCCGCGTTACACGTGGAAGATGTTATCGTACTTGACACAGAACTCGAAGATATCTTAGACTTCACAACCAAAGATGCAACGGTCGTTATCTCCTAGTTTCTCTTTTTTCTGAATGATGCAGCAAGGCAATACGAAGAGCGCACGCGCTCGCGCTATCTTTTTCCTTGAATGTAAAAAAGCACTAGAGGAAACTCTTTGACAGCTAAACCTAGCAGCGTCAACATTTGAGCATCAGTTAAATGGAACACGACCAACTCCACGTTAGGATTAGCGTCTCGATTAACTTCATAGATCTCTCTTCTAGTCGGGTGATGCAAGTTTTTTAAGAGAACCATCTCTTCAAGCTTCGACGCTTTTCTACGCGGAAGATTCCGAAATGTTAAGTCCCACAGTTTTTCATCCATGCCTAACTACCTCTACGAAGAGTCTTTGACATTTTGGTGTCAAACAGCTAGGCCCCGCAACATTAGATATCGGCTCCTGCAGGTGGCAGCCTTTAACATTTTGGTGTCTAACGCCCTGGGCTTAGTAGTAGCCGTAGTAGCCCATGGCCTTCTGTTCCTCAACCATCAAGTTCGCTTTTTCTCTCCGAATACCCAGGGCTAAGAGATCTTCCAGGTACGCATCTTCACTGATGGCCCCCATGCGAAACTTCCACATTAAAATTCTAATGCTCTCGCGGATCAGCTCGTCCTCATACGATAACCCAGCCTCTTCAGTGATCAAAGTTTTCTCCGTGACCTGAATGTACTTGGCTGCGAGCATAGCGTCTAAAGCCGCTTCTAACTGATCAGCTGAGCACCATCCCAGCTTGTAACGGTTCACCCAGATAGCGATTTGCCGTTTAACCTCATCTCTCAACGGCCGAATCTTAATCATGGGTAAGAGCTTGGCGATATCCGCGTCTGCTAGGCCTCGCCGTTTCAGAACGTCCGTGGCCCAGATCTCATCGACTTCCACGTAGTCGGCTAACCGGAATAAGTCATAAAGCGTGGGAACATACTCGTAGTTTTTGGTGATGAGCGCCCAATACCGGGGATCCCAGCCGTAGGCTCTGTAGAGCTCGTTTCGCGCGGCCACGCTAACTAGGCCTTTCTTCCACATGAAAAAGGCTTCATGGCTTGTCGGCGTGTTCTCGTGTAAACTGTAGAACTTGCGTCCCCATCCTTTAGGCCATCCGTTCTGATAGACGTACTCGCTGAATTCGGCCAGGGATAACTCGCCGCGCATCATCATTTTAAAAGCGTTCAATGGATTAGGAATATGCTGATAGTTTTCGGTGATTAAGGGCCACCAATCGCTGAGGTATCCGCGCGTTTGATAGATCTTGTTTCGTGTTGTTTCATCCACGATTCCTCGCCGGTGCATGAAGAAGGCTTCGCGGGTTGTTGGATATCCGAGCCAATTAACAAGTATTTGTGTGGCTGTAGTTGGATCGTACCCTAGTTTTTTAGCGTTCTGAAGATAGTCTATGCTAGTCATTGAGCCGCGTAAGAACATGTGTGCGGCCTGAGACATTGTCGGCAATGGTTCATAGTACGCTTGAAACCGGTCGGCCCATCCGTCCGGCCACGCGCTCATACGCACGTAATTTTTGAAGTCTGTATCTGAGATAGCGCCTCGCTTTAGAAAACGCCATGCAGCCGCAACATTAGGAACGGCTTCCCACACGGCTTTAAGATCGGCGACACTTTCCCGGGGCCATCCATCATAACCGGCGTATTCCGCAAACTGTTTCTCATTTATCCTGCCGCGCAACAACAAGCTATAGGCCATCTGAGTGTTTGGCACTGTCGGCGTAAACATCTTGTTCCAACGTCTGTGCATGCGTGGAGTGATCGCGATTTGATACATCAGAGTTTTATAAGGATACAACAGTTGGCCGGTGCTCAAAAACTGCTCCATAGCCGAGCTGTAACTTGTGCCTACTCCGTGGCCGACTCCGGCTACCCAGTTGGCGTAAAGGCCTTGATAATCATCGATTAATGCTGCCTTGAGCGCGTCGGCGTCTCCTTCTGGCCCTGCTGCTTTCTGCGCGTAAGCCACACCCAAATTGTGACTTAACATCTTAGGAATGTTCGCGCTGATCTGACCGATGTTATAAGCCACTAGCACTTTCATAGCTACGTCTTGAACAGCTTGCATGGCCCGGGACATGGCAAAATAGCTGACCATCGGCGGCTTTGGCATAGCGATTGAAACGCGAGGGCTGATGTCAATGTTGGGCGGGGCCACTACGATTTTGGCTGTTCCCATGAGCTGCCAAAGAGGGATCTCTCTTTCAGCCACGTTCTAACCTCGCTTTCGACCTTTATGTTTCTTTGAAGCGGTGGCGCCTTTTTTTAGAAAGTCAAAATTCAGCTTTCCGAGTTTCTCAGCCTCGCGGATTCTATCTCTTTCAGCCGTTGACATTTCAAATCGGATTTAACTGCGCTTTCTAGCCTTATGAGTTTTCTTGCGCTCCCCCTCGGAGACTCCGGCCTTAGGCCGTTTCGGATGGATAAACTCAAAGTTCGTACCCGGCTTTTTCTTAGGCACATCAACACCTACTATCAAGCCATACCCGAGTCTACGCTTTAAGATTTTACTTGCTCACAATTCTGAAGTCTTCGAGCCAAATGTAGGCGTTGTGCGCGTATCCGTCTCCTTCCGCGAATACTCCATGAACTATTCGTAACTCCACCGTCACATTTTTCGGTAAGGGGACGACAATTCGCATCCACCTATTCTTAGGTATATAGTCCTCAAAAACGGTATCGTAAGGTCTTCCTATGAAGATGAGAAGCGTTTCGTCTTTCTGAATTTTTATGTATTTGGATAGACAGCCCCCCGCGTCATCGTTAGTTTGCCGAGTGTCTATGATGGCGAATATCGTATCTCTATTTGGGGTTGTGAAACTTTTACGTAGGTATGACCGCATGTGAGCATCAGTGGGGCTACCCTGATAAAGCTGTCTAAGTCTTAAACTATATGGAGCGCTTAGAACGTAATCTGTGACAATTTCTAGGTAGCTTACAGTAGGCCCAATGTGAACTTTACTCCAGCCTTGAACTGTTCCATCGTCAAAGTCGTTTAGCACATCTTGGGTGAAGGCTGCGTCTGCGTTGTTAATCCAGTGAACCGTTACCACGCGCTCAAAAGTCCATTTCAGAGTCGTGTAGCCGGGATCGGAGTAGGCCTTCAGAATCAACGTGATGTTTTCTTCCATCTCGCCACCGGGCAAATCACCCACAGAAGGCTTAGCTCTTGAAGCGAACTCATCTAAATTCTCGTATTTATCCGTCCCAGAACCCACCACGGCGCCACTGTTAAGATTGACCGTTCCAAACGTGTAGCCCGCGGCCGATCCGGTTATTTGAAAGTACAAGCCCACATCGTCAAAGTTGAAGTAGCGTACTGTTATGCCTAGCTTAACCGGGCTGGGCAAGCTCGCGATGTCTCTGTACAGGGTACGTTCGGGCTCACGCTTAGGCGGCTCAACATCCGTTAGGCGTAGCTCAATCTTGGCGGCTCCTGGCGTGAAGGTTTTTTCCGCTCCGTAGCCCCAGCCTAGCGCGTTATGAGCCTTGGCCCTGTAATAATAGGGGACGCCCTCATCTAAGCCGGTGATGGTGTGGCTGAAGGTTCCAGTTCCGAAGGTTCCGGCTTCAGTCCAGCTACCAGGATAAGCCCCCGGCGTGGTTCCCCATTCAAAACCTCGCTCATCCGCAACCGGGTAGCAAACAGTGATGTTTCCGTTCAATGTCGCTTCTGTCGCCTTCAGCTCCCCAGCGTCAAGTGTCACAACCGTTGGCGCTGCTGGCCCCACTACCTCTCCGTCGCTGATGTAGCCATAATCGCCCTGTGTCCCGGTTACTTCCATGTGAACGGTATCTGTGAATTGCTCGTCGTAGAGTGGACCAGATCCGCCGGCTCCGGTGTTGATTTCAAACCAGTGGATATCAAATTGAATGTCATAGTTGGCGCTCCAACCGTCGTTAAGCTGAAAGAAGATGGTGCATTTCTCTTCTGAGCCCCCGGCCACGTTGATTAAGATGTCGTGTGTTTCGGGGCCGTAGAAGCCGTGAAAGTTCTTCTGTAGCACGGTCTGAAGAAGGCCGTTTCCTTTCAGAAGCAAGGTAGAGCCGCTTGGAAAATCCACGTCGCTCGAGCGATCATATTCACCATCGTAAATGAGCACTTCATTGACTATTCTATCCACGGCCGCTCCGAAGTGGCCGCTGATGTTGAACCGAAGATATTTTCCGTTGAGCCACGCGCGAGGAGCAACGATGAAGGCGTATCCTTTTCCTAACCGGCCAGGGGCGCCCCCTTCTGGTGAGTGGATCCTAACAGTGGATGCGTCGGGTTTTGAAAAGTCAACGGCGACAGGGTAAGCCGCGTAGCTCTTATGCTCTCTCAAGCTGAAACGTATGCTACCCATTTATGTCGCCTCGTAAAGAGTTACTGCCTATCATCATAGTTGCCCCCATACACTCCTTTCGGCTCCGGCATCCAAATTGTGCCTACGAGAACGTCGTAGCTCCATACAGGCATCCACAGCGCCTTTAACGCACACCATTCTGCCACTGTTTGAATCGCCTCTAAAACATCGCGATCTTTCCCTCTTAAAACATACTCCTCGATCAAGTTGGTTTTTTCCATCTGAAGCGTTAGGCTTGTGTATTGCAGGTAGAGCGTTATCATGCGCTTCATAAAGCCCAGGTAGTAGGGCCACTCAGCTTCGGGCACCGCTACAGCTTGCAGCTCCGTCATAGTGGGCTCCTCACATTCCACATAGACTGGCGAGGCGCCTTTTAGCTCGTCTTCCCACACGTCCCACATGTGATGAGGCGGCTCAAACAACAACCGTTTCACGCGTTCCGGGATAACATCATGTGTCCATTTAGTACGATATCTATAAATTCTTCGCCGGGCTTCTGATTTGCGGGCTGCGGGCCTGGCTCTCGGCATGATTTAATCCTCTGAAGCCTCGATAATGGCTGCTTTTGCTTGGCATATACCTATTAGCTGATCTAAAACTTCACTGTTTAGGCCACGCAAAATAAACTCCTGCTTTAAGCTTGCCTTTTCATCTTCCAATGTGGATCCCGAGAAACTTAGGCACTTGCTGAAGACGCGCTTAACAAAGGCTAGATAATATGGGATTTGTTCGCTCGCCACTGATTTCGCTTCTAAATCCGCTAGAGTTGGAACCTCGACCACATCGTAGTTTGTTAGCCATTTCGCTAGAAGAGCTGTCGCCTCGTCTAAGAGCTCTTTGATCAGAACCGGGGTTACATGGTGTGTATGTTTTTTTCTGAACCGAAGTTTCCTTTTGAGAGTGTTTGAAGTTCTAGCGGGGCCCCTTTTTGTCGGCATCGTCAACCCTTAACGTGTTAAAAATGGCTTGTACACTTTCAGGTAGTCGTACTCGAGGCTTTTCTTGTAAGCGGCCTCGGCTTTCTTCTTGCTCTCAGCTTCTCGAGTGATCGCCTTTTCCATAGCTGAAGCTAAAGATGCGGGGTTATACTCGTGTAAGTGGGCTAAGGCGCCGTTTTTCCATCTTTCAACCTTCAGCTCAGTCATCGGAAACATCCACGCGGTTGTGTCGTCTACTAGCTCGTTCATAGCCGGAGCGTCTAAACACACTATGATTCTTTGAGCAGCCATGCCCTCAAGGATAGTTAAGCCGAAGCCTTCATTCAAGCTGGGACTTACCAGGACGTCGGCCGCGGCTGTTTTCAACGCTATAGCTCGAAAAGGCAAGGTGTTATAGGTGTCTTCGATCAGCAGCCCAGGCGTCTTCAGTATGTCTGGATATAAGCTTCGAGCCCTGGCTTTTCCGGTGTGTAAAACCATGAGAAACTTGTCGCCTAGCTTGCCATGCAAGATTTTAAGGGCCTTGCATAGATGCGGAAAACCTTTCCGGTGTATCGGGTTGACATTGCTGAAAAGAATAGTGCGGTCGGGGTTTTTAGGCGCCCACACTTGCCGCTGGGCCACGATCTGCTCCAGGCTGAATTTAAAATCCGCATGATCTATCCCATGAGGCGTAACGCCGCAAGGCACCCCCGCGCTCGCTCTTATCTGTTCTGCACACCATTCGCTAGGAGCTGCAAACTTCATATTTCTCATAACCTGGAACAGATTGATGTTCATTTGATAGGGCCCATCTACAGGGCCGTAGATCACGTGATCGCGAGTGCTCCATGCGGTGAAGCGTACAACATCAAAAATGTACCGAGGCCACAAGGGCATAACCGTAATGAGCATGTCCGATCGATCTTTAGGCGGGCCTACCACGGCTTCCTGAAGGCTTTTGTCCTGGACGCCCCAGCCGTTAGCCCTAGCGCATTTACTGATTAGATCCGCTTGGTTTCTGAAGCTGGCCGGCCCTCGCAAGGCGATTATGACTAATTCCACTTATACCCCTACCCCTAGAATATGATGTATGAGCTTTAAAATCTCTGCCATCGTCAACACTCTTAATCGTCAAGACATCTTAACTGAGTGTTTACACGGCCTCGCGGTGCAAGATAACCTCGCCGAGATCATAGTTGTGGATGACGGTTCAAATCCGGCCGTGGTGAAACATAAACTCATGGATGAGCTCATTCGCTTAAACAAAACTGTGGGGGTAGCTGAAAGCCGAAACATAGGAGCCCTAGCGGCCTCGAAGGCTTCGACACATCTTTTCTTCACGGATGACGACATATTTCTGGATCCTAACTGTTTCAACGTGTTATGCAGCCCCCAAATATGGAGCGACAAGAAGATGGCGGCTACCGGCGGCTCAGTTCCCAACATGAACGTCCCCGACTTCATAGAAAACAAGTGGCGCTATGTTATACGGCCCATGGCGATCAATTACTGGGGCGAGATCGTAGATTTAAGCGAGTATTGGGTTGACGAGTGGGAATGGTGGCTTGCCGATCACATACGCGGCGGCAACCAACTCATAGATCATGGCAAATTTGTTGAGGTCGATGGCTTTCCCATGTGCTACGGCCCCGGGGGCTTTAGAGAAGAAACCGATTTTTGCCTGATGCTTCGAGAGAAAGGATACAAGCTAATGTTCAATCCGCGTGCACGTGCGTACCATTACAAACGTACTTATGGCGGCGTCCGTGAGCATGCGTCCATGGATGCGGCCTACGATAAAATTTGGCGTGAAAGATGGGCTCCTAAACATTTCCTGGGAGAAGAGCGCAAATATCCCCCGATTTTAGTGGTTAAGGCTGGACGGAGAACGTAGAAACATAGTTTCATAATGTAAAACTTGTTGTTTCCAGCTCCAATTTTTAACAACTTCTGCTCTATTGCGAGCTCCTACCTTTCGCCTCAAGTCTAAATTAGATCGGAGTAGATCTATCCTTGTTTGAATCTCGCTTATGACTAGAGCCGGCGGGTTCACCGGTACAAGCCATTCTTTAGAGACTAAAAGAGGGATATCTCCCACTCGTGTTGAAATGATGGGTAAGCCGCATGCGGCCGCTTCTAAAATCACGTTCGGCATGCCTTCACTACAGCTCGTATGCACAAAACAGTCTATGCTCCTGTAGAATTCTATCATGGGCTGTTGACTGACGCCTTGCTCAAAATATTTGCCGAACCGGTCACACTTGATTTTAGGGCTAGGTCTTAGCTTGCGGGCTAGATCTACACGTTTAACGTCCCATTCTATGGTACCGCTCCAACCGAGAATAAATCTGTCTCCTAGCTGCTGAGGCTTGAAAAATTCCGGATCCACGCCGTTAGGTGTGTAGAAGATCTTCCTGGAATTCGGATATCTCTTCCTCAGTTTGTTGTAGGCTATGAGGTTGTTGCATGCTACGCCGTTGATTAGGCGCATGTCTCCGTGAAGCCGCTCATCAATGACGTCGCGGGGTACTCCGATGAAATGTTTAGTTTGTGGCGCCTGTAGCCATCTGCGTCTTACTGAGAGAGCGTGCCACACGCTACAGTTTAAGGCTAGAACATAGTTGAAGCGGCTATCGTAAATGTTGACTTCATTCCATCTTTTAGCTCTGAATTCAAACGCGGATCCGTATTTTTTAAGGCCTCGACTGACAAAATCGAAGCTCCATCCCCATTGATCAAGCAAGACTAGCGCCGGTGTTTTCGCCATCGATGCTTACAACTCCGCGAGAATTCTCGAGGCTACTTTATCCCACGTGTGAGCTCGAGCTTTTCTGCTTATCGCGTCCGGATCCGTGTTTGACTTCAAGATCTGTCGAAGCTCCTCTTTCGACGTCCAGATCGCATGTTCAAGGGAGCCCATAGTGCGATGTCTATAGAGAGGTTTAGGCACAACAAGCAAGGCCCCACACGTGGCCGCTTCAATTCGCGTTAAACCGCCTTCGCCGTCCTGGGTGCACATGTAAAAATGACAACGGCGTAAGATCTGCTGCACTTCTAGCCACGTCATAACTTTGCGGTTATGATAGTCTGGAAAGGGGCAATAGATCTGTAGAGGAACGCGCCAGCTCAATTCTACCAAAACTGTGTCGATCAGCTCATACACGTGGTCAAAGCGGCCCCCATAAAAGCCATACATTAAACTGTCGACGAACACAGCCCTGGGCCCCTGGTCGGGATAACAGTATTGAGGATCGGCGCCCCATCCAGCGTAAACATATTTCTTAGAGCTCTTCCCAAAGGGTTCAACCACTGTGAAGACGCGATCAAAAATTCCGTCCCAATAAGCATAGGCCGCATCCAGGTATACCGTTAGCTTACCTTTTGTGGATCCTCTCACACGCTCCCGGTATTCAGGATCCTTACGCATGGCTTTCATGGCTATAGCTGAAGTTACCAGGGTGTGATCGGCGTATGGTACCGTTACCGTGGGAATGTCTTTAGAGTACACAAGTCTACATTCTACATGTTGTTTTTTAAGGGCCTCACGTAAAAACCACGCTACTGTCATGTTGAAACAGAAATAGCCAGAGGGCGTGTCGCCCTCTCTCAGATCGCAAACTATGTTGATGATCAGCCTCGAAGCACCTCTATAAGAAAGTCATGGAGCCCATAGCCGAAGGCACCTTTTGGAAAAGGGATCTTAATTATGTCCCATGGTTGAAGCCGGGCTAACATGTCATTCAGCCGTTTATGCGTGGTATGTGTGATCAAGGTTGTACCGCTTGATTCTGGGACTTTGCGGCCTAACGTCACCAGTTTTGTAATATCTTTGTCAATAGGCATGGTGAACAAGAGCTGCCTTCCCGCATGGGCCCACAGCTCGTTTAAGATCTTCTCCGTGTCGCCGCGGTCTATGTGGATCAGCAATGATGCAGCTATAACCGTGCCGTAGAAATCTTCATCTACCAGGTTGTAAGCGTCCCCTATGTCAAACTCGGCATGCGGGAAATACTCCCGCGCGCGCTTGATCATTTCAACACTGCTATCTACCCCCTTGTACACTCGCACTCGAGGCTGCAAAAGCGGGTAAAGATGGCCTACACCACACGCTACGTCTAACACTGAAGGGCATCTTACACGCTGCGCTATCAACTTCATACGTGCATCATACCGGGGCAAGGGATCTGTCGGCGGGCCGTACGTGAGAATGTGGTTTTCCACTCTAAGTTTGTCCCAGGCGTCACGCATCATAGGTTAGGCCTCGAGCAAAAATGTGGGCCGTTTCAAACGCCAAACATCAACTACTCTCATGCCGGTCTGCGTTTCAAGCTTAGATCTAAACTCGCTCTCCGTGAAGCTATACGACTGTTTCTTAGCGGGACAGATCCAGGCTATTTTTCCCGCGTCGATCGGAGCTTCCAGGAATACCCGATCGGCTTTTCCCTTCAGCTTCAACAAGTCGTTAAAGGCCTTTTCACCGCCTACAGCCAAGAGCGTATGATGAAACACGGATAGAAAAAGCACATTGTCAAAATGGACGTCGCGCTCGAGATATTTCTGCCATGTGTTAACTTCACAGTTCACCGTTAATGTATTGATGATAGACAAGTACCGCGTGACAGCTACTCGAGATCTGTTACTGTCTATGGCCGTCACTTCATAGCCCCGGCGGGCTAGGGCCCTGGCAAAATAGCCCTCACAACATCCCACGTCTAAAACGGTTGTGCCTTGAAGCTTCGAGAGAATGTAAACAAGGCGTTGAAGGCTGTCTTTTCGCCAAACCTTAAAATCTTTCACCCGGGGATCCTGGCAAGGCTGATATAGGAATTTGCCGTTATTCAGCTTGATCAACGTCCGAGCTAAGGGGAAGTCTCCCCGGCGAGCCGGGTTAGGATCTCGGGTACTGATCAGTACATTAACATTCGCGTGCATGCCTAGATACTCCATGATGACAACACGGTGAAAACCATCATACAAGTGCACTTTTCCATCTGTCTTAGTGAAGAAAACACTCAGATTTGCGCCGGCGTAACCATACTGTTTAAGGCTTTCATAGAGAGCTGCTACTTTCTGTAGCCTTTCTTTGATCGCTTTTTCTTGATCCTGGGCCTTCTCGCAACCATACCACCATTTGCCCTGGGCTAAAGTTTCTCTGCCCCACTCCGCAACCGGGCTGCGAAGGAGATCTTCACCTCGCTTGTACATGTCTAACGTGTCAAAAATCCGCTGTTTAAAAAGCTCCGTCACATCATCCATGAGCAGAACGCTAGATATCTTACAGAAAGGTTCAAGCTTTTTGACTTTAGCCGGAGAGCTCATCCGGGGCCACTTTTAATAGTAGTAGGCCGCCAATTCACAGCCGCACATGACACCCAGCCGGGCCACGAGGTATGCGTCTAAGCCCTTCTGCACCCACATCAAATAGATGTTTTCACACTCGTCCTCGCGTGTTAGACTCGTAAAATTGTCACAGCATCGACAAAACTCGCGCATGGCGTTTAAATAGAAAGGTATCATGTTCACTGGAACTCCGGCGGGCTCTAAAATGGTTGTTTTAGCCTCTACTTCCCTGGGTACTATGATCTCTTGGGCTGCCGTGTGTAAGAGCACCTGGCGAGTGCGATAGGCGTCCGTGCGCGTTTCCGATACGCTACCATCAGTTTTGGCTTCATACTTGTTACGACGATGAAGAGAGTCTCTAACCATCCAGATCACTAATAAAAAAGAAGGGAGAAAGGCGCTTATAACAATGACGCTTTGAGCCGTTGACTACTTGGCGCCTAGATAGGCTTCGATGTCGACTCCGCACAGCTCTGCGATGTTCTTGAGCACGGCTGCTGTAAGCCCTCGGCTTACCCATGTGATGTATCTGTAGTAGACTTCATTTGTCTGTGTCACTTGGCTAAACTGTTGACTGAGCCGGTAGCATTGCCTGGCGAAATTCAAGTAGGATGGGATCAAGTTGACGCTGATGCCGGCGAGTTCACACACTGTCTTAGCTTTGCGTTCAACCTCGGCGAGCTCTGCAAATTTGGCCTCGACCTGTTCAACCATGCTGTCTCGGTGAGCTGCGAATCTGAGTCTGATGGCTTCGGGATCTATCTTTGCGTCATATTTTCGGGTTCTCATTATGGCGCTTCTTACCATGACTGTTCACTTCATGCTTTATCTTCTGGCGAAGGTATTTATGTCTTATGTCTCAAGATAGGGTATGTACTCTAGTGGCCCGGCCCTAAGCGGTCGACCGCGGGCTAGTTTTGGCTTTTTTGGGTTCTCTCCACACAATGAAACACAGCTTGATCAAGTGGCCAACATAGCCCTGCACCGCTAAAACTCGCGATTCTACCTCTCTACTGTTCACCGGGTACTTGTCTAGCTGCATCGCACAGTCGATCGCTCCGAGAGCTATACGCTTAAGCACTATTGGGATCCTAGCCTCAGCCTCTTCCGGCGTAAACATTTTCATGTCATACACACCTCTATGGTAGCGCGCGCTACGGCTTGTCTAAGATTAAGAGCTGATCTATCGCGTCCAAAATAGAGCTGATTAATCCTCTTCGGCCCCATCTGTCCCGAAGAATAGCGTGCTCGCGAATTCGGTCTACTCGAAACTCCATTTCTTTTTGGCTTTTATCTAGGGCAAAGGCATACGCCATGTATGAAGGGTGAAAGTCGGCGTAGACTCCGATCGTGTCTAAGAGCCTCTTCACTTTTCGCACTAGAAAGTCGATGGCGCCCTGGGCCGCTGCACATTTATCCCAAACGTCCCGTTCTTTAGCGCGTAGCTGCTTGTACAGTTTAACGTGGTTGAGCTGCCGCTGATACTTTTGTTTGGCGTCTTCAAGCCAATCCGGATTCGGAGAAGGAGACGGCATTAACTACGTCTTCTCTGGCGTGGGGTTAAGCCTCTATGTGAAGCTACTGGCGCCCCTCGAGTCGCGCGCTCAGTAAGCCTTTGGGAAGGTGATCGTCGGCTGGGTGTTCGACGTTCGCGCGCGCGAGAGTGTGGGCTGCTAGTTAGATGGAGTGGATCAGCCGTTATTTCACTAGATAAGATGGCGATTTGAGTACGCACGTTTGTTGATGCACGCAAAACCTTTGGCGCTCGTTTCGCCGTTTCCTCAAGCTTGTCCAGATGGCTCTCGATGTATGTTACTCTTCCATGAGCATAACTTTTTTCGCCGGCGCTCATTCCGACTCCTGTAGGTATGTTCGTGTCTAAAACTGGTTCAACATTTCCCTCGAAGTGTTGTTCAAGGGCGCCAAACTCTTCGCTTTTATTTGCTACTGCACTCAAGGTTTTCAACCATTCTTCAGGTTTTCTCGTATAAGCAGTATCCAACACGGTTATCAAATCTTCAGTGTGGCCTTCACCATACGAAGCGTCTTTTTTTATCTTGTCTACGGTGTCTATGGCCTTGCTCCACTCCTCTATCGTTAATCCCATTTTTCATCAATTCTACTTAGCGGCCTCGACAGATATAAGCGTTGAAAAAGACTCTTCGTAAGCGTCTGCATAGTCCTTGTAGGTTTTCCAGTCGTCATAGGCTTTTTTGAGCCTTGCGAAGACGCCGGATGAATATTTTATGAGGTTTTGAAGGTTCTCTATGAGCTCTGTGTCGTCATAATGAAGTTTCACTGTGCCGGTTTCAGCGGTTAGGCCCCAGGGCTTCTCTTTCTTGTAAGTGGGATATGTCACTTCAACATCGATGTCTATTTCAATGACTGAGGCTTTAACCACGCCTATGTCTTTGCGGGCTAGAATTAAGGTTTGGCCGCGTTTAACACGCTTCCAATCTTCACTTTTCATGGTTTACCCCTTACATTCTCGCCTAGTCTTTTCTTGAACAGCCCCTATAAGCTCTTTCACAAAGTCGCCGAAAGCCACGACTTGCGCAACAGTCTCGAAGAACATGACAACCTTGCGATCACCCTTTAAAGTTATGGTTAGCTTGATGGGTTTCACCATTTCGGCTTTTTCCTTTTCACTTTGGTTAAACGCCACCCTAAAACACGCCCTTTATCGCCTTTCCACACGATTATGTGGTCTTTCACCACAAAAGTTGTCACAGCCGGAGCCTCGCCACGGTTTCCGTGAACAGATCGCGAGCGATCTCCTTCAGCTTCTCTAACTCTGCGGTGCTTAGTTTTTGCTGGGCAAAATAAAAATCGACCATTTCACCGTAAAGAATGGCGATCCGCATCGCTCTAGCGTCAAGGTTATTAACCACAGCTTCTCGCCTAAACTCTCGCACGAGCAGTAAAGCAGCCTTCAAATCTAGCTCGTGGATGCCTAACTCCTTCGCTTTCTTTATGGTTTTCTCGCTCACCACTCAGCTCACTTCACATAGAAATAGTAATGGCCGTTCAAAGTTCTCATCAAAACAAGCGTGGGCCGGCCTGGAAACAAGCGGGATGCGCGCGCGCGCATAAGCGCGATCGTCCCAGATAAAGGCCGCATCCCATGTTTAGTGTATACAACCATCTTAGGATGAAAAGCTCCAGTTTTTGAAGGTTTGCAACTGTAACAGTCCACAATAATCATTTGGCGATCGTGAAAATGTAGCTTCGTAGGGATCGGCCGGCCCGCTTTAACGTCGACCACTAACTGGCACATACGACATTTTCTAGTGGCGTCGCTCAAGCCATACAAGTGATGATGAGCGCTCCGCGTCTCCTCGAGCACGCCGTCTTCAGTGAGCTCTCGAAGAGCCTCAAAAGTGTAGTCATCCACTCGCCTAGAGATGTACTGATCAGTTCGCGGTTTGTCCTCGCCGGCTAAGAGCTCTAGTATGCGCGTCTTAACAATAGGCCTCTGAAGAACCCTTATCGATGTTCCGATTCCCCAAATCTTCGCCCATAACAGCCGTATTTCAGTGTTGAGGCTCTTAATGATCTTATCCGTCGCATCAAGCCTCTCAACGACGTTTTTAGCCCATTGTTCCCACGACATGACACGTTTTCACCTTTCACTCATGTTTTTTAGCCGTCTTTCGCCAAATAATAATCTAACTGTTCCTTCGCTTTTCTCTTGAAATATTCATGCATCTTATCATACGCTTCTTTCACTTTTTTGGGCGTCATCGTTTTCAGCCTCTAATTCCCTTCACCTTTTAGCTCCTTTCGGAAGCGGTTTCATTCTAAAATAAAAGTGGGCCGGGGGCTGCGCGCTGTTATACCATACCCGGAGCTCCGGAAACAGCTCTATAGCCCTGTCCCTCATGGCGTTTATAAACATCTGTAAGGGATCATGCTTGTGCGTCCGGTAGACAACAAGTTTATCCTGGCTGTCTGGATCGTCAACAATTATGAAGAAGTCGTGCAAATGATGAATATGCTCGTCGGCGATTTCGCCGGTCACAGCCTGGTGCACAAGATTACACTGTTCACACATGAGCTTCAGCCTCGTCAAGCTTCAATAATTCAGCCTCAGCCTTCAGTATGTAGCCGATCAGTTGGGCCTTGTTGTGATAGTTGAAAAGGTGGGATCCTAACCCCTCTAACCTATACCATTTAGCTGTGCAGCCTTCCACTGGGCAAGGCCTCAGTTTTCCCATAGTGTCTGAAGCTCCTTCGCGTAAGAACAAATAACCATACGTGCGAGTATATTAAAACGTATGGAACATAAACCTAGAACAAAAAAAGAGAAGAATGTTAGGGACGATACACAAACCGGGATAGGTGTTTTTCTACTTCGTGCATGGTTACGGCCAAGTCCACGAGCGCGCATTGTTTGATCGAACGACTGTAGATCATACATTGCTCCTGTGTGCAGAGAACCGTGTGTTTCGCATCGGAAAGAAAAGGACACGCGAGCGGCTTCTTAACCGGCCGCTCCATGAGCTCCTCAGTCTTCAGCATTAATAGCGCCCCTTCTCTTGCCCTATCTTCCACTGCAATGTTTTCAACGTGTTCAGATCTCGGATGTACTGAACGAAATGAGCCATGCGATGCTCTTCGGCGCTTTTGATGATCGCGGTTTCCAGGGACAGCCGTCCCCTGGCTAATGCAACTTCAAGCGCGGCCTGATGCTCGCTTTTATTTAGCAGTTGAGGCGTGTTAGCCCTCACTAGAAACTCGGGCTCGCGTCCCTGAAAACGATGTTCCGGCGGCGGGATGGTAGGCCTTTTAGTCACTGGAAAGCCCCTGGCCTTCCAGGCTAACTCTTTGTTTCGTTTGAACAGCTCCTTCAAGTCTTCCTTAGCTAAAACTTCAAATCCCAGCTCTTCAGCCATGTCATTAAGATCTTTTTCCTGCTCAGATAAGGCTTGTTGACTGACGCGCATCAAGTCAAGCCGAGCCTCTTCGTAAACTCCGGCATCTTTCAATTCTTGCTCGGTCGGAGTGATCCCCGGCAGATCGCTCTTGATTTGACGCTCCGCGTATAGCTCCTGGGCTCGCGCTAAGATCTCCGGACGCGAAGGCATGTTGTGTTTAGGCGCCTCTTTTTGAGCTTGCATCTTAAACGCCTCTCTACCTCTCTCTCCGCTCGCGCGCGTTGTCATCGTCCATTCTTTGCTGCATGCGTCCCCATATACGTGTTAAGCAGTTTTCACAGATGTACACCTCGTGATCGAGGCCCTGGCCATCTTCAAACTTTTCATAAGAAAGCTCTGCGATCTCGCCACAGTGTTCACATGGGCCGTAAAAGCGGCCTTCCACTTCCACGACTTTCGTGGAAGCGTTAGCGAGAACAACACAGCGGAAATAAAGGTTTTTGAGTCTACGGCTGCAATCTTCCTGGTATGCAAGTACGTCCAGTATGCTCATTGTTTATTTCACCCTCTCTAAGAGCTTCCCGGGTTCTCCCAGCAAAACAGCTAGGGGTGTGTCAAGCTCTTTTTCCGTCAAGTACCGGGCTTCGCCGTTGATTTCAAGCTTCACTCTCATTTTTCAGCATCTCCCTCAAATTAGGGGAATGTTACGAAGAGCTTCCAGGAAAACCCACAAGCGCCAAACCACGACAGCACCTATGACGCTGCTTATGCCAATGATGCCGGCCCAAACTTTCACTTTGTTCATTTTCTTCACTTCCTACATTTTATACTATACACGGTTGTATTTAAACGTTGTTTTTAACGTGTTGGACACGTCGACACATCGAAAAAAACAGAAAACAACACTAGAACACTCTTCCATACCTCTTTAAATGTGACTCTCGATATCCCTCAGCCATGCAACTAAGAGAAGCCACACACAAAGTCCTGAGACGTCTCGCCGTGATGCTTGCGATCTGTCTCTACTCGCTAGGCTGCATCACTCGACGACAGCTTTATCAGTTCGTCGACAGTGTGGAGCCCCGGCTTCTAAAAAAACTGCTAGAACAAGACGAAAGGGGGTGATACTTTGGTTAGTGAAGGAAGAGGACTCCTGTTCAGACACAAGGACGACAAATACTTCATATACCTACCAAAAGACTTGTGTGAAGATAGCATGTTCCCATTCAGAAATTTCAAACCGGGCAAAAGAGGCGGAAGCGACAGCATAAGCGTCTTAGTCTACTTCTCGAACGGTTCAAACCCCAAACTCATAGTCAAGCCCTGGAAAGAACTGGAAGGCCCACCAAAATGACAAGATCTAGAAAACACAAATCTAAAAAATACCTGGAATTCTACGGCGAACCCTACCACATAGCGAAATGGCGCCGGCGAGCCAAACTCAAAAAACCCGGCAAAAGTAGGGCCGGCCGGCCTCATTTTTCTCGATGCGTACGCCGAAACAAAGGCCTTTCCCGCCACTCATCTTTACTGCCCCAGTCACCAAAACGAATAAGCAAATCTCGATAAGCCGCGCGATCTTCATACTCCATTAAACCTTTCTCATCAAGCATACTGCTAAACCACTTCAAGGCCCGGGCTATTCTCTCAATTTCTTCATCACTCAAACGTACACGATGAATTTTCACGACATCACCCAGAATGGTACCGTTGCCGGATCCTATAAAGGTACCGTTACAAGCGAGCCAAGGAGCCAAACCCTTAAATCATACAACCCCCCAATTTTTAACCGTCTAGCGCACCTAGACAAAGGTGTGACCGCTCAAAGGTTTCAATAGAGGCGCTATTTTCCTCTGAGCAGCCACACCCCACACTTTTAAAACCCTCTCACAAGGCCATTGTGTGGGAATCGTGAAGGGCTATCTTGAGGGTGGGATCCGAACCCGCGAGCCTAAGCGCGATCAAGCTGAGAACCACTGTCGAACACAACTACGCAAGCTGAACAGCCCGGAACATCAACAAAAAAACCGTTTAGAACCTCGACGGCCACAACGACAACAAGCCCGCCGAGAGCACCACAAAGAGAGCAATGAGAGAAAAGACAAATGCTCCAACAGAGAGGCTGCTATGTAAGGGCCAAGCGAGGCCTTGAGCAACGCGAAAGGGCTCGCGCCATGGCTCACGACCACACGGCCTGTCTCGCTGGGGGGGTTGTGGTGCTCGTGACGGACAACTCGACGCTCAACATGTCAGAACTCCCACCAAATTCAGACGTTCCTAACTCTACATTCTCTATTGCGCTTACTACTACTCTCTTCTCTTTCTTCTTCTCTACATCTCTCTTTACGTTAGTCCTTACCTTATTACTTATTTCCGCTTACTCTTTACTATTGATGGCGTGAGGAGTGAGGCTTGGACGGATATCCACATATACGTCTAACTTGGGGGGTTTTATGTTCAACATAAGTGTGCAACGGTATGTGCGACATGTATACTTAGCATATTTAGAAGGGTTAGGTAGGGGTTTTGGGTTTAGGTTTGTAGCCTTTAGCGAGTAGGATAGCGTCTAGATCTGCGGGTGTGTGTGCTGCGGTTACGTGGCCGCCTAAGCTTTGGGGTGTTGGGAATGTGGCTTCACAGTAGGGGTATGTGTAGCCGTCTTTTTTGTATTTCCGTTTTGGTTTGGGCAGGGGTTATTTCTCCGTTTTTGGTTTAAAGTGGGGTTGCCCCTTTCGTGTAGCGTGATAGGCTCTTAAGCAGGCTTCCTCGCGGCTGTAGTTCATGCACTTGTGACAGTCTTGTGGGATTCTCTTGTTTTTGATGTAGGAGCATTTTGGCAAGGGTTTCAGCTCCCGGTTTTATGGGGGTTACAAAAATTGGGGGGTTTTGTGGTTTTGTGGTTAGCCCCAGTCGGTTAGGTCGACGCCGAACATGGCGGCGATCTTGACTAGGTGAGCTGCTGTTAAGCCTCTTCGTAACCATCTGTTAGCCCAGGCTTCAGCTTCCATTTTTAAGGTTACGTCGGTGAATGTGCGGGCTCGGGCCCAGAGGCCGCCGCCGAAGTTCATGTAGTGGTGTTGTTG
>Ga0224511_10000178_pt1 | contig 24650 bp, 23 predicted proteins | sample SF_May12_sed_USG_2_FD_169988 | JGI IMG/M metagenome (GOLD analysis project Ga0224511, IMG submission 169988) | Sediment microbial communities from San Francisco Bay, California, United States - SF_May12_sed_USGS_8_1 | ecosystem: Environmental > Aquatic > Marine > Sediment | place: USA...
GAGCCGAACCGGCGCATGGGCACCTGCTTGGTGTATTCCTTCTTCTGCTCTTCCGGCAGGTCGCCGATAAAATCGGTGTCGATAAATCCTGGGGAGACACAGTTGACAGTGATCTTGCGAGTGGCCACTTCCTTGGCCAGGGCGCGGGTGAACCCCACTTGGCCAGCCTTGCTGGCGGCGTAGTTGGCCTGGCCGGGAAAGCCGATGCGGCCTATGGGGCTGGTGATGGAGATGATCCTGCCAAAGCGTTTTTTCATCATCACCTTCACGGCGAATTTGCTCATGTTGAACGACCCGTTGAGGTTGATCTCCAGCACCCGGCGCCAATCCTCTTCTTTCATCATCCCCACCACCGAGTCTCTGCGGATCCCGGCGGAGTTCACCAGAATATCCAGCGAGGCGTTATTTTTCTCGAAGGTGTTGTAGAATTGCTCACAGTCGGCGTAGCTGGAAACGTCCAGTTTCACAGTCTCCAGCGTATCCCCGGCGTTGGCCTCTTTTCTGAAATTCTCCGCCCCCTGGTCGTCGCTGGCGTAGATGGCGGTCACCCGGGCGCCCCCGGCCAGAAGGGCAAGGCTCACCGCCTTTCCGATCCCCTTGATTCCGCCGGTGACTATGGCTATCTGGCCCTCATGTTCCCCCATGGATCTCCCCCTGTATGGTTGGTAGTCAGCCCGCGCTGGGGGTGACTTCGCTCTGTTCGCGGATATACCGGTCCACCTCATTGGCCACGATCACGCCATAGTTGGCCGCTCCCAGCCAGCCGGACATGATGATGGCCACGGAGCCGGTGTGGAAAAGACCAGGGACTTCTTCATGAATGCCACGGCTGACCCCCAGCCCCTCGAATTTGGTCCCAAAAGATGATCCTGCCACATGCAGGGTGTATCGCTGGAAGGTGCTGGGGGTGGCCACTTCCAGGTGGTCTATTTTGTCCCGGACTCCGGGGACGTATTTTTCCAGATGAACCAGCGTATCCTCGGCCAGGGCTTTCTTGTCGTTTTCATACACGTCCTGGGGCAGGTCGGCCCAATCCTGATATCTGGCGTTAGTGGAGGATACTATGGTGTGGCGGTTATGGCCTGGGCGGCCAGTGGGGTAGTAGATGGAGAAGGTTCTGCTGGTCACATGTTTATCCAGCATCTTCTCCGCGTCGAACTCGTCGGCGGTGGAGGTGAACAGCAGATCTCCGGTGGCCGGGTCGATGGTCTCCCCTTCCTTTATGCCGATATATACCTGGCAGGAGGAGTTGTTTATCCGCACTTTTTCCGTCTTTTCCCGGAACTCGGGGGAGATTACTTCCTGCGGGAGCATCTTGAGGATGGTTGTTTTCAGGTTGGCGTTGGAAACCACCGAGCGGCAGCGCAGATGCTGGCCGTTGGCGACCACTCCCGTCACCCTGCCATCCTCCACGGTGATCTTCTCCACCAGCGCTCTGGCGCGAGCGTCCACCCCATTTCTCTCCAGCTGCTCTTCCATCATCTTTATTATCAGGTCGGTGCCTCCCTGGAAGGTGTACACCCCTTTGCTCATGAAATTGGAGAACACGATGCAATAGCTCACCGCCGGATCATCCAGGGTGGAGCCGTTGGCGTAGGTGATCGGCTCCATCAACAGGCGCCACACATCCGTCCTGGCGGGGAAGAACTGGTTCAGGAACTGGCGGGTGGTCATGGAATCATCGTCGGTGAAGGTCATGGCGCGGGAGGCTTCGAAAAACCGCTCCACCGTGGCCCGGTTGACGCCGAATTTCTCGTCCAGGATTCGGGTGAAGTCCTCCCGCTCGTAGGTGGTGGAAAGGGAGAACTGGGGATTGTCAAACTTGATCCCCTCCAGCGGCACGATACGATCCGCCATCTCTTTGTTCCAGTATTTGCGACAGGTTTTTTTCATCCCCACTGGAAATCCATGCAGGGCCACGTCGAATATATGCTTCTTGCGTTTGAACCAGGCGGCCAGCCCTCCAAACTGGATATGCTGCTCCAGCAAAAGCACCGAATGCCCGGCGGTGGCCAGCCTGTTGGCGCAGGTGAGCCCGCCCAGGCCGGCGCCCACGACGATACAGTCGTATTCCTTTTTTAAATTCTCAAGTCCCTTTAAAGCCATGTCGCTATTTCAATAAATGCCAGTTTGCGATGCCGACTCCACTAACCATGGAGCCCACAATTCCAAGATATCCCTGATCCGTCCCGCAGATGAACAGGTTTTCCACGGGGGTGACCCCGTCCTTTATTTTAACCGGAGCGCCATACACAGCGCCATTAATATGTCCGGTGAATTTTTTTATGGTGGAAGGGGTGAACATGTCCACGAATCTGGAATGCGCCTCCAGGCCGGGCACTTTGGAGAAAAGCGCCTTGTCCGATTGCTTTTGCCATTCCCTTTTCGCTTCCTTATACTCCTCTTTTTCAAGGCTTTCCCAGAAAAACGGATCCGCCATCTGGGTGTGGCGCAGCAGCTCTTTCTCCACCGGTTGGTCATAGGCGAAATTTCCGGTGAGGCAGATTACACCGCTTTTTGTATAAACCGGCTCGTTGGGCCGCCGATAGAAAAACTTCTCCTCGTCACTGTAAAAGGTGAGGGAGAAGTCATGGCCGAAATCCCTGGCCGGGGCGTCCAGGGCGTGGATCGTCTCCGTGAAGGACATACGCCCAGGCTCCGGGGCTGGCCCCGCGGCTATTTGCGGGCAGATGGCGGCGGTCTCCGCCAGGCCAGCGGAGGAAAGCACGGAATCGCATTCTATCCTTTCCCCCTGGTCGGTCACCACCGCCTGGGCTTTGGCGCCCACCACTTCCACATGGGAAACGCCGCATCGGGTGCGCAATTCGCCTCCCGCCGCCTGGAACCTGGATTGCAGCAGTTCGAGCAGGGGGCGGATACCCAGCCTGGGGCGGGCCATCCCTTCGTTGTATACGCTGAGGAAAATCAGGGCGAACTGTCGGAAGTCCATGTCGTCTTCCTGAGGGCATCCATAGAACATGAGAGGGCAGAAGAGCATCTCCACCAGCAGTGGCTCTGTGATAATGGAGGAGACTATCTGTCTGGCGGAGGCCGGGCCTGATTCGAAGTCCCTGCTGTACAGGTCGTCCACCAATCTGGCGAGCTTTCGGAAATTATCCCCCTGGCCCGGGAAAACCGCTTCAATCTGCGATTCCAGCAGTTCCTGGTCGTTGGAAAAGCGCAAAGTGGCCCCAGGGAAGACTATCCTGCTTTCGAATTGCGGAAACAACCGCAGATCCTCCAGCTTGATGCGCAGCCTGCGCAAAAGACGGGCCATGGGGGCGGAGTTGGGGCCGGTGGGGTTGTAGTTGGTCACCGCATGCAGGCCCACATCCAGCTCGATCCCCCCCGCGCGATAGAAGGAGCTTAACCCTCCTATTCTGTAATGGCGCTCCAGAATCAGGATTTTCTTGCCATAATGCGCAAGCCTGGCGCCTGCCGCAAGCCCGGAAAGGCCCGCTCCTATTATTACGGTGTCGTATCGCAATTAGTTAAACCGTGGAGCGGAGACCGGGAGCAAATCCTACAGACTCTCCATCTTGGGCAGGAGGTAATCGACGGTACTGCTTAGCGTCAGAAGCTGGGGGTAGTCCTGCTCCGGCACCTCGACACTGTAGCGCTTCCGAAGCTCCATGACAATATCCAGAAAGTCCATGGAATCCAGGTCTATCTGATCCCTGAAAGGCACTTTAGGGTCCACATTGGCCAAATCCTCATCGGGAACGATCTCGTTTATGATTTCCAGGATCGCCTGACGAATTCCTTCACCGGTCATGCTCGTATCCTATATACATTGAATCCTCTTGCAAACAAACATTATCGCTAATCCGTCGTTAATCTTCAAATTTTTTCAATATTACCACGGAGTTGATGCCCAGCATCCCAAAAGAATTGTTCATGATGTATTTTACATTCTCCACCGCCCGGGGTTTGTTGATCACCAGCCCCTCCAGTTTGCAGTCGGGATCTATATTATCCAGGTTGATGGTGGGATGCACAAGCCCATCCTGGAAGGAGGGAATGTTTCCGGCCAGTTCCAGGGCGCCAGCGGCCCCCATGCAATGGCCGATGAAGCTTTTCGTATTGTTAATATAGGGCCTGGGGGAGTTCGGGAACACCGTGCGCGCCGCCTCGCATTCATGCTCGTCCCCTTGCTGGGTGCCGGTGCCGTGGGTGTTTAGGATATCCACTTCCTCAGGAGCGATGCCGGCGCGCTTGAGGGCCAGATTCATGCACTCCGCCTGGCGCTGGGGATTAGGCAGCACAAAATCGGTGGCGTCGGAGTTGTAGGCGTATCCGGCGATCTCTCCATATATCTTGGCGCCTCGGGCCTGGGCGTCCTCCAGGCGCTCCATGGTGTACATGCAGCCACCTTCGGAGACCACGATGCCGTTTCGGTCCCTGTCGAAGGGGCGGCAGGCCTTGGTGGGGTCCTCATGATGGGCCAGGGCGTTCTGGCTTTTGAAGCTTGCGAATATGCCGAAGGTGTGGATGCTCTCCGACACGCCGCCGCCCAGGGCAAAATCCACCTCTCCAAGACGCAGCATCTGGGCGCTGTAGATCAGCCCCAGATTCCCCGCCGCGCAGGCGGCCCCCATGCAAAGGTGCGGACCGGTGATCTTCATGTTCAAGGTCACCTCCCCCGCCGGGTTGTTGGCCACGGTCCTGGGGTTGTGATGATGGGTCCAGAACTTTACGTCGTTGTTATATTTGGCCAGGCTGTGGACTTCGTTTTCCGTCTCCACGTTGCCATGCTCTGTGATTCCGATGAAAACCCCCATCCGGGAGCGGTCGCTGTTCTGCAGATCATAGCCGGAGTCCAGCACGGCCTCATTGGCGCAATAGATGGAAATGGACCCGGCGCGGGTGCCCCTGCGAGCAGCCTTTTTGGTTTCATGCTTGAACTTGTCGAACCGACATACCCCAGCCGGGACCGGGGGCAGATAGCGGGTCTCGAACATTTCTATACCGCTTCTTCCCTCCAGCAGGGCCTTGCGAAAATCGCCAAGGTTATCCGCATTGGGGGCGGTAAGGCCCACGCCCGTGATAACTATCCGTGTGTTGTCTGCAAAACTCGCCATCAGTTCCGTTTTGATGAAAAACCGGGAATCAATTCCGTTCGGGGATTAATTTGTATCTATAATCAAGGAATTTAGAATGATACTTGCCCAGGGGAGCAAATTGCAAGAACTTATTGCCTCCACCCAAAAACAAGGGATTATATGACACCAGGGCAGCTTTTGGGATGAGGTGTAATTACGTTCTTGGAAAGTGGGCAAATTATCTCTATACTGTCTATTGAAAAAATGTTCGGAGTGGTGATGGTTCAAACTGCAAAAACAATTCTCGTTGTGGATGACGACGAGGCGCATCTGCTTTGGTCCCAGGAGATCCTAGGGCAGAGCGGGTATAAGATAGACTCGGCGATATCGGCGGAAAAAGCGCTGGAAATGCTTCAGGAACATTCCTACGACCTTATCATCTCCGACCTGCTGATGCCGGGAATGTCCGGGATGGATTTTGTCCGCAAAATCGGGGAGGTTCGCGAAGGGCAGAAAGCCATAATCATGACCGGCCATGGGGATATCGACAGCTTCATCGAATCGGTCCACGGCCTGGGGGCGCTGGAATATGTCACCAAACCTATCGCTACTAAAGATTTCATCAACATGGTGAACAAACTGACCGCCTGACGGACCCTCCTCCGGGTGGTCATCTGCCCCTGCGCGCAAAAACACAGAAGCGGCATGGTGTTCACCACAACCCCCCTATTTTTGGCGATGGCGCAACCTATTGTTCACCAGGGAGTAGGGCCGAATATCCCATCCGGCCTGGCCCTGGCTTCCTTCCCTCGCCCCACCGGCAAACTTTATGGGTGATCCGACCGTTTGGAGAACTTGCGGTCCGCCTCTTCCACTCCCAGCGCCATTTCCACTTTGTATTCGCGCAGCTTTTCCGCCACTATCCTGTCGGTCAATGCGATGATCCGGATCGCCAGCAGCGCCGAGTTCTTTCCCCCGGCCTTGTTACCCAGCGATACAGTGGCCACCGGCACCCCGCCGGGCATGTTGACGGTGGACAGAAGCGCGTCCCATCCGTTCAGCGGCCCTGCGGCCAATGGCACTCCTATGACCGGCAACAGCGATTCCGCCGCCACCATGCCGGCCAGATGGGCGCTCAGTCCGGCGCAGCAGATGATGACCTTGGCGCCATTCTCCTCCGCCGAGCGCACAAGACTTCGGGTTTTTTCCGGCGTCCTGTGGGCGGAGGTGATCCGCAAGTCATAACTCACGCCAAACCGCTCCAGGCTGCCGACGATCTCCTCTCCCACTTCCATGTCCGAGGCGCTTCCCAGAAAAATCAGTACATCCATTTCTATTATCGACTCCTATTCAGGGATTATCTTTCCAGGGTTCAGGATATTATTCGGATCGAAAAGCTTTTTTATCGCCCGGATGATCTCCACCCCTCTTTCTCCTATTTCTGATTCTATATATTTAGCCTTGGCAAGTCCAATGCCATGTTCACCAGATAGGGTTCCACCTAGCTCAAGGGTTATCCGGAACACATCCTCCACCGTCTTTAGCGCCTGGGCGTAACGCTTTTCGTCCCGTTTGTCCGTCAGAATGTTGACGTGCATATTACCATCCCCGGCATGGCCGAAACTGATAATCGGCGCCCCGGTTTTCTCCGACAGAGCCTCCAGCCGGGATATCAGGTCGGGGATTCGGGAGCGGGGGACGGTCACATCCTCATTTATCTTGTTCGGCGCCATCCTGGAAGTGGCCTGGGACATGCTCCGCCGCGCTTTCCACAAAAGATCCCTGTCCTTTCGCGTGGAGGCCGTCTTTACCCCTTCGGCGCCATGTTCGCGCAATATCCCCTCGATCCTGCTCATTTCCATGGAGGCCTGCTCCTTCGGCCCGTCTGTTTCGATCAGCAGAAGCGAGGCCGCTGGCAAACCGGCTTGCAGCAGCTTCTCCACCGCTTCCACCGACCCGCGGTCCATTAGCTCCAGCGCGCAAGGGATGATCCTGGCGCTGGTGATGGCCGCCACGGCCCGGGCCGCCTGGGATACTTGCGCGAACGAAGCTGTGGCGGTCATCACTGTTTCCGGTTTCGGGATCAGCCGCAGCCGGATCCTGGTGACGATTCCCAGCGTTCCCTCCGAGCCCACCATGAGCCGGGTAAGGTCATAACCCACCACGCTTTTCATGGTCTGGGCGCCTGTTGCGACTATCGATCCATCGGCAAACACCACTTCCAGGCCCAGCACATAGTCGCGGGTGACCCCATATTTTACAGCCCTGGGGCCGCCGGAGCCCATCGCCACGTTGCCGCCCAGGGTGGAGACATGGAGGCTGGAGGGATCCGGAGGATAGAAAAGCCCCAGTTTCTCCACCTCCTCCTGAAGTTTTCCTGTAACCACCCCAGGCTCCACCAACGCTGTCAGGTTGTCCCTGTCGATCTCCAGAATCCTGTTCATCCGGGTCATGACAAGGGCCAAACCTCCATGAACCGGCACGGCGGCGCCCACAGCCCCGGTGCCCGCCCCCCTGGCGGTGACGGGGAAGCCGAATTCGTTGGCCAGCTTCAGTGTGGCACTGATCTGTCCGGTTTCGGTGGGGAACGCCACCATCTCCGGCGCGCTCTCCGGCGCAATGGCGGCCGCGTCGAACCCGTAGGCCACCAGGTCTTCCGCCTGGTGGGAAATAGCGTCCTGCGGATAGATATCTTTCAGGCGTTCCCTGGCTTGCTTTGGAATCATGGTTAACATTAACCGAGACCCGGCGCAAGATTCAAGGGATATGATATCCGCGCATAAGGCGTGGTAGAATAGGCGTCTATGCAAGCGGCGCCAGCCGAAGGCTATTTATGTAAGGACGGTAATATTTGGATACGGTCGCGCTTATCAGCACACAAAAAAGAGGCTCCCGATATTTGGGCTATTACCAGTTTCTGGTATACATGTTCTCGAACCTCTCGGCCCTGGCCAGACTCCCAGCCAGGGATGTGTTGTTCCGACAGGTATATTTCAACACTGTGGAGTCGCTGCAAAGGATAACCCTGGTGGCCGCCCTCACCGGAATGGTGATAATAACCCAGATATCCCAGGCTTTCGGATATGACGCGGAGTTGATCGGCAAGGCGTTGATGTGGACCGTGATCCGGGAACTGGGCCCCCTTATCACCACCATATTAATGATATCCGGAAGCGGAGCGGCGTTGACCGCAGAGCTTTCCTCCATGAAAATCAACAGGGAGTTCGACACGTTGCGGGCCATGGGAATCAATCCCATGCAATACCTGGTGGTTCCGCGCATGGTCTCCACCATCGTTTCCCTGTTCCTTCTTAACATATATTTCCAGGCCACCGCCATCATGGGCGGGTTTATCCTCTCCATGGCGCTCATCGACATTTCCTTCAGCCAGCATGTCACCTCCATTCTCCTGTCGATAAGCGTCTACGACCTGGCCATTTCCATCTCCAAAAGCCTGGTCTTCGGCGCCGCCATCGCCACTGTGACCAGCGCCCATGGTTGCATGGTGGGGACATCCATCACGGAAATACCCAAGGCGATCATAGGCTCCCAGATGCGCACTCTGTTTGCGGTGTTCATCATCGACGGATTGTTCGCCTACTTTATTTTCCTATGATAAGTTTTAAAAATGTTCAGACCGAATGGCTCGGCCCTGTGTCTTTTGACGCGGAAAAAGGGGGCTTGATCAAAGTGGTTGCTCCCTCCAAAGAGGCGGCGGGGGAGTTTTTCCAGGTAGCGGCGGGGCTTTTGGCCCCCCACATGGGGGAGGTGCGGATCCTTGGTGAAGATATATACGCCGTCACCGAGGAGGAGTATATTTGCCTTATGAGCAAAGTGGGGCTGGTGATGGAAAGTGGCGGGTTGATAAGCAACCTTCTTACTTGTGAAAACGTAGCTCTGCCCGCCTTGTTTCACAGAAAGAAGAGCCTGGAGCAACTGGAGACATTCACAGCGCAGACGCTGCAGGCCCTGGGCCTGGACGCCGACCAGGGAAGGGAGATAATGGCCACGGCGCCCAACGAGCTCAGGCCCTTTCAGGGGAAGGTGGTCAGGATGATCCGAGCCATGGCCATGGAGCCTGAACTGATGATATATGAGGAGATAGCGGGGGGGCTTCGGGATGGCGACAGAGCAAATGTTATACAATTGGCAATGACGTTCCATCGGAGAAGCGAGGATCGGATATCGATGTTTGTCACATACGACGAATCGACGTTAAAATCGATTTCCGCGTCCAGCCATATTGCGCTGGAGGCGGTGGATAGAGGAACTGGAGTGTAGGCGATATGGCTTTTTATTCCCAAACCAACAGGCGTTTTAAGGGGCTGGAGATAAAGGTGGGGATTTTCGCCCTAATCTCCATTCTGGCCCTGGTGGCGCTTTTGGCCTTCGTTATACAGCGAAGCGATATTTTTTCCCCTTCCAGTTCGCTCTTCTTTTTCGTGAAAAGCGGCGAGGGGATAAAAGAAGGAATGCCGGTGAAGCTTTCCGGATTCACCATCGGCTCCGTGCACAAGCAGGATCTTTGGGACATGTCCCAGGTGGAGAGCCACCAATCGGCGGGGCTCAGCGGCCTGGCGGTGAAGGTCACGCTGGATATCAAGACCCGCTATCTGGAATGGATACCTATGGACTCCAATGCGTTTTTGCGGAAAGAAAACGTTATCGGTGACCAGATAATCGAGATAATCCCCGGAGCGTCGGACACTTCTGTGAAAGAGGCAAGCTTTGTCAAATTTGAAAAGGAGAAAACCCTCAACGATTATTTTGAACTGATATCCGAGCAGGTCAAGAAGGTGCAGGAAGAGGCGGCGAATACCATGAAGTATCTGAACGACCCGGATGGCGAAGTGCGCAAGGCGTTTGAAAATATCCACAGCTTTACAGTGGGCCTGGTGGAGACCAGGGAAAAGATCGACAAGTCGTTCGTCGCCCTGGACAATACGCTTCTGACTGTGAATGAGCAGGTATTGAGCATGAGCCAGGAAGCGCATCTGGCCATACAGGACCTGAACAGGGCGCTTGGCACCACCAACGCGGCGCTGCCGGGCACGTTTAAGAAGATAGAAGATTCCCTCGAATCCATCGCCAATGTCACCGCGGAGTTGCAGGGGTTGACGAAGACTTTGTCCCAGGATTTGCCGGAGATAGTTGAAACGGGCATTGATGTTTCGCAAGACGCCGACAGTGTTATGGAATCGCTGAAAAAAACCTGGCCCGTCAGCTCCAACATCGAGCCACCCAAAAGCGCCCCCATGGAGGTGGATAGCTATGGTGGAAAGTAAATTTATGGGGTGGAGGCCAATGTTCCCCCTAATGGCCTATGCCATGGCCCTGGCGGTGTGGGCCCCTATGGCCACTGGCGCCATGGCCGCCTCCCAGGAGGATGAGGCGCTCAAGTATAACGTCCGGGGCGCCGCCGCCGCCTCGGGGAACAATTATACAAGAGCCTTGCGTCTGCACCAGCTGGCGTTGCAAGCCAGGCTGGCGGCGGACGATATCGCAGGAGCCATCATGGAGTTCCATAACATCGCTGTGGATTTCATGCGTCTTGGGAATATTCCCCAGGCCCAGAGCAGGCTGGCGGCGGCTGTGGAAATATTCGAGCAGGAGACAAAAATGGGGATGGGCCGGGAAAAGGAAACAGCGATGCAGGACGCCATGGCCAGGATCACGATTCTCAACGCCATCATCAATCTGGACAGCGCGGACCCGGCCAAAGCGGAACAATGGGCGACGCAGGCCATGGAGCATTGCCGGAAGGCCAAATGCGCCCTGATGGGGAGGATTCTCAATGTGATGGGTAGGGTGGCAGTGGCCCAGGGAACCTTGGACAAAGGAAGAACCCTGGCCACCGAGGCCCTGGTGGAGAATAAAAAGAGCAAAGACCAGGAGGAGACCGCCAACTCTTTTAGGTTGATGGGGGAAATCGCCGAGACTGAAGGTGATGCGGAAAAGGCGAACGAGGCGTATCTTTTGGCGCTTGGTCTGGACAGGGATCTGAAGATAGGCCGCAAGATCGCCATGGATCTTTTGGGGCTGGCCAGGGGATATCGTTTGCAAAAAGAAACCGGGCAGGCGCGGCTTTTCGCCACCAGGGCGTTGATTGTGGCCAATGCGGCCGGTTATGAAAACGGCGCCATCGCCGCCAGCGAGCTCCTGCAGGAGATACAGGCCAGCCCATAACGGGGCGCAGACGCCAGGCATGGGGGCTACATTCCGATCTCCACAGGCCCCAATATCCGCACGTTTCGCTCTCCCACTGCGCATTTCACCGCGCGCATATGCACCCCCGCCTTCTGGGAATCGCGCAGAGCTTTGGTGAATTCCGGGTCGGTCTGCAAGTTCGGAAGAAGGCTGGAGGCGTCGGATCGCAGGATTATGAAAAGCGCCAGCCTTTCCATCCCTTCATCTCCCAGGGCCGCCAGGGCGCGAAGGTGCGAGGCGCCCCTTATGGTGGGGGCGTCGGGAAACATGGCCACCCCGTCTTTCACCAGGGTTACCGATTTCACTTCCACAATCATCGGTTTTTTCCCCTCTCCATCCAGCCGCATGTCGAACCGGTGGGCGCCCATGGAAACCTCGCGGCGGACCTGACTGTACCCCTCGAAAAGGGGAAGAACCGTATCCTTTGCCATCTGTTCCGCCAAGGCGTTGGGTAAGGTGGAATCGACGCAAACCCATCGTCCCTGGAACCGGACCGATTTGAGCGTGAAAGAGGTTTTGCGCTCGGGTTTATCCGCCGGCTCCAGGATAACGCTGAGGCCCGGGGTCATAAGCTCCGCCAGCCTGCCGGAGTTTGGTATATGCGCCTGCGCCACCCGCCCATCGATGGAGACGAGGGCCAGAAACCTGTTCACTTTCCGGATCATCTCTCCCCGAATGGGGTGATGGACGTAAATCACTTATGTGGTGTATTCGGCGTTGATCCGGACGTATTCATAGGACAGGTCGCAAGTCCACACCTCCGCCGAGCCATCCCCTGCGCCCAGTTCGGCGCTGATGTCTATCTCCTTGTCCGCCAGCTTTTGCTTCAGATTCGAGCGGGAGTCGCCAATGACGGCAAGCCCCTTGTTGAAAACCGTCATTCCGCAAATGGAGAGCTTGACCTTGCGCGGGTCGAACTTGGCCCCGGAGTATCCCAGGGCGCACAAGGCCCGGCCCCAGTTTGGGTCCTGCCCGAATACAGCGGTTTTGACCAGGCTGCTTTTCGCCACGGCCATGGCGGCCAATCTGGCCTCCCTGGGATTGCGGGCGCCCGCCACGCGCACAGTGACGAACTTGGTGGCCCCTTCGCCATCCCGGACTATCATTCGGGCCAGGTCGCGGGCCACATCGGTCATGGCCCCCAGCAGGGCCTGGAACTCTTTGCCGGAAGCGGAAGTTATCGGCGCCGCGCCCGATGCGCCATTGGCCAGGACTATAAACATGTCGCTGGTGGAGGTGTCGCCATCCACGGTTATGCTGTTGAAAGACACTTCGTTGACTCTGCGGGTCATCCGGCGCAAAACCGCAGGGGTCACCGCCGCGTCGGTGGTGATGAAGGCCAGCATGGTTGCCATGTTCGGGTGGATCATTCCGCTCCCCTTGGCCATTCCCCCGACTGTCACCTTTCTGCCGCCGATGACCAGGGAGGTCTGCGCCTCTTTCGGAAAGGTGTCGGTGGTCATGATAGCCCTGGCCGCGTCCGCCCCTCCCTCCGGGGTGAGAATTCGGGACAGTTTCGCTATCCCCTCCGTCACCCGCTCCACGGGCAGGGGCTGGCCAATGACCCCTGTGGAGGCCACAATAATCCTGTTGGCCGGGGCGCGCAGGGCGTCGGCGGCATCGGTGGCCATGGTCATGGCATCTCTGTCCGCTGTGGGGGTCATCACATTGGAGTTGCCGGAATTTATAACGATCCCCTTAATTTTGCCCTTTTTGATGTTGGCCATGGAGAGGAGGACAGGAGCTCCCTTGACCAGGTTGGCGGTGAAGACTCCTGCAGCGGAGGCTTCCGTCTGGGAAACCACCATAGCCAGGTCCAACACATCCCCTTTCTTGACTCCGCAATGGATCCCTCCGGCGGAATAGCCGAGAGGGGCGGTGACTCCGGTTCTTGTTTTTTCCATAAGGTCAGTCTATTCCTTCCGCCTCGTCCATGTCGTTCATGAGGTTGAAGCACTGCATCGCCTGGCCTGCGGCGCCTTTCACAAGGTTGTCTATGGCGCTGGTGATGATGGCCAGGCCGGTTCGTTTGTCCACCCGGGCTCCGATGTATGCGTGGTTTGTGTTCAACGTCCATTTCATCTGGGGAAAGCCGGAGACCACATGGACAAAATGCGAGTTTAGATAAAACTTCTTCAGCGTTTCTGTGATCGATTCCTCATCCACGGCCTGACTGGTTCCCACGGTAATGGTGGTGTATATCCCCCTGCTGACCGGAAGAAGATGGGGGATGAACGACACCTTCATCTCCCTTCCTGCGACGTGGGTCAGCTCCTGCTCCATCTCCACCGTATGCCGGTGGGTGGGGGCGCCATATGCATAAAAATCCCCCTCCATCTGGGCGAACATCAAATGATCCTTCAGTGTCCGGCCGGCGCCGGAAACGCCGGAGGCGGAGTTGACCGTCAAGGTTTGCGCATCCAATCCAGGGAGGCCCAGCAGCGGGGCCATGGCCAGGATGACGGAAGTGGGGTAGCAGCCGGGAACCGCCACCAGATCCGCCGTGCGGATTCTTGGCGCGTATAGCTCCGGCAATCCGTATACGGCCTTGGCCAGCAACCCAGGGGCCGTATGCTCCAGGGAGTACCATTGCCTGTATTGGGCAGGGTCCTTAAGCCGGAAGTCGGCCGAAAGGTCCAGGACCTTGAGTCCCTTGTTCAGGTATATTTCGGCGGTGCTCATGGCCTGGCCATGGGGGAGGCACATAAACACCACATCGGCGCGTTTTGATATGGCTTTCGGATCAGATTTTTCCAGAATCAGGTGGTGATCCCTTGCCAGGGTGGGCGCGGTTTGGCCCAGGTGCTGGCCGGCGGAGGTTTCGCTGGTGACGGCGGTAACCTCGATATCGCTTCTTTTAAGTAGAAGCTTCAGCAGCTCCTGGCCAGTGTATCCGGTGGCGCCGATAACTGCCACTTTGACCATGTTTTTGTAACCCTCATAGCATGTGGTTCAAAGAGATGAATGATATCCCATTTGGTGGGCGCTTGGAAAGCTTTTGGAAAGGAAGCGGCGATGGGGAAAGAAAAGGGCGAACAGCCAAAAGGCAGCCCGCCCGGACGAAAGAACGACAACGCCGCTGGTAAGCTTAACGCTTGGAGAACTGGAATCTTTTTCGAGCGCCAGCCCTGCCCGGTTTCTTTCTCTCCACCACTCTAGGATCCCTGGTCAAAAGACCTGCCCGTTTGATGGATTGACGCAATGTGGAGTCGTAGGCCACAAGAGCCCTGGACAACCCGTGACGCACCGCGCCAGCCTGGCCGCTGAGGCCTCCGCCGCGCACCGTGCAGAACACGTCGATCTTGTCGGAGAGTTTGGCCAAGTTCAAGGGGCTTTTGGCTATGGACTCACAAGAGGAGCGCTTGAAGTAGCCAATGGGCTCCTGCTTGTTGACGATAAATTTGCCTGATCCGGTGGAGATCCAGACCCTTGCCGTAGCCGTCTTGCGTCGGCCGGTGGCGTAGACTCTTCCTTCAACCTGGTTAGCCATTTTTTATAACTCCAAGGGGGCCGGGTTCTGGGCTGCATGAGGATGCTCATTGCCGGCGAATATTTTAAGTTTTTTAATCATCTGGTCGGCCAGTTTGTTGTGGGGCAGCATCCCTTTGACCGCTTTGAGGATAATCTCCTCCGGTTTGGTCGCCAATAAATCCCTGGCGGAAACGGATTTGAGGTGCCCGATATATCCAGTGTGCCTGTAATATATCTTCTGGTCCAGCTTCTTGCCGGAAAGGGAAACCTTTTCGGCGTTGATGACTATCACAAAAGCCCCTGTGTCCACATGGGGAGTGAAGGTAGGCTTGTTTTTGCCACGCAAAACATCCGCTATTTTGCAGGCGATACGTCCCAGGGTTTTTCCCTCGGCGTCCACCAGGAACCATTCCCTGGCGCTAAGAGGAAAATCCTCTGGTTTGGCGCTGTAACTCTTGGCCGCAGGCTTCATAATTTCCGATACTTCGAATTGTGTAAAACGCTAATTCTGTCTGTTTTCGCCGTTTTTGTCAACCAGAATTTTCATTTTCCTTTTTTATGTTTCTAACCTCCCCCAGGCTCCGGGTGGCGATGAGAAGCCATATGGCCAGCGCGGTGGCCAATGCGGCCTCCGCCGCGAGGATAGGGTATAGGTTCTTCAGTCCGATCGTTTCCTCCGCCCAGGCCACCTGGCCCACCGCCAGGGAGCCTACTCCAAAGGTGAAAGTGAACTTGATGCCGTATCCTGTGGAGATCCATTTTGAGGGAATGAATTTGGAAACCAGGCTGTTTTCAATCGGTTGCATCCCAAGGTTGAAAAAAACCATCCCCGCCGCCGCCAGATACAGCGGAATTCCGGAAAGCGCGCCCACGGCGGCAATGAAAATCATGGCCATGGCGTGAAAAAGGATGTATCCATGACGAAGGTCCATCCTGTCCGCCAGTTTCCCCCCCACTGCCTGGCCCACCACGCTGAACAGAAAAAGGGAGGAGACTATCATGGCGGCGGCGCCGCTACCCGCGTCCTTGCCCATGCGCTCGGCCACTGTGGTGATAAGGTCCGCCAGATGGCCCCCTGCTGCGGTTTCCAGCATGGGGGGGAGCGCCAGAGAGTTGGCCCTGTATATCAGTCCCACAATGGTCATGGCGCCCAGGAGGATGGCGAAGTATCTGACTTTATGGGCGGAGGGGTCCGGGATTTGCCCTGTGGGATGGGGGGCGTGACGGTCTCGTTCCTTGACTTCCAGTATGTAGATTAAGGCCAGCACGGCCATGCTAAGGGCCGAGGCCGCGAAAAAGACATATCGCCAGGGGGCGATCATCAGGGCCACTCCGGCAAAAAGGGGCGCTGCGGCGATGCCCAGGTTGCCGAAGATTCCGTTTATCCCGTGGGCTCGACCCTGTTTCCCGATTTCATGGGCGATGATGCCCAGTCCGGCGGGGTGATACAGGGCGCAGAAAAAGCCGAGCAGGGAGAGCGCCACTGTCAGCCCCAACATGGAGGAGGACAATCCCACAAGAAGCGAGGCCCCTCCGATGCCAGCGGCGCAGATTTTAAGGATGGATATGCGGGACCATCGGTCCCCCAGGAAGCCGGCGGGCAGCGCCAGGCCACCGTACAGCAGATACATGAAGAACCCCAGGGAGATTATCCTGGCGGGGGTGGCGTCCATCTCTCTGGAAATAGGCATCACCACCGCCGGGAAAATCAACATGGACATATGGGTGAGGAAATGCAGAGAGGCGGAAATGGTTAGGATTTTCGTTTCTCGTGATATTCGGGACATGGTGATAACCAATATATAGTAGCTTGTGTTTTTCTACAGGATGATACGGCGGGCGCGGGCCAGGAGGGCTTCCATATCCAGGGGTTTGGTGACGAAGTCCGTGGCGCCTGCGTTCAGAGCCCTTTGCGCCTCCAGGGCCTGCCGAGGTGTGGTTATGGCGATGGTGGGGATCTCATGGGATTTGCCCCCCCCCGCGGCGTAGGCGATAAACTCCAGGCCCAGTTCCGGGTCGTATCCCAGGTCTGCGATGACCAGGTGGACCTGGGATTTATCCAGCGCCGCTCTTGCGGTGTCATAATCCTGGGCGGTGATGAATTCCACTTTATTGTCAGCCAGGTGAGTCTGGAGCTGTTCTGTGATGGCCTGTTCCTGTTCCACCACCAGGATTCTGGGTGTGACATCCGGAAGGACGGCCAGGAACATGCTGCCTCCATCCTCTACCAAGGCGCATTCCAGGGTTCCGTCGTGGGCCAGCATGATATCGTAGCTCAATGGGAGGCCCAGGCCGGTGCCGGTTTCCCCCAGGGTTCCTCGGGTGTGGGTTTTTTCGTCATAGCGGAACAGCTTGTCGAGATAATCCTTGTTCACGCCGATGCCGAAGTCCTTCACCGACAGGCCGACCATGCCATCTTGCAGGGATGAAATCAGCACTGTGGAGCCGGAATGGGAAAACTTGATGGCGTTGCTGAGCAGGTTGGTGATTACCTCTGTATAGAGGCGGGGGTCGGCGAAGATTCTGGTTCCTTCCCGCACATGGTTTTCGATCGATACATTTTTCCCGGCGGCGATATGCGAAAGGGAAGAGATGGCTATCAGCGCCACCGTATGTGCGTCCATGAACTTGCGCTGAGGTGTTATCACTCCGGTTTTGAGCCTGCTGATATTCAAAAGCTCATCGATGAGCGCCACGGACTGTTCGCCGGCGTTCAAGGCGGTCCTTAGCATCAACGCGTGCTTTTCCGAAAGCTCCTTGCCATCCTCGGCCAGCATCAGCTTTAACAGGCCGGTGATGGAGACAAAGGGAGATCGCAGATCGTGCGCCACCAGGGAGACGAACTTGTCCTTTAGCAGGGTGGATTCCTCCGCTTCTTCCTTGGCCTTTATCAGTTCCAGCTCGGTTTCCTTGCGTTCTGTGATGTCCTCGATCTGGGCGATGAAAAACCGGGGGGCTTTGTTATCATCCCGGACGATGGCCGCGTTTAGAAGAACCCATACGATGTCCCCTTTTTTATGGATGTATCGTTTCTCCAACCGGAAGGAATCCAGCTCCCCGGATATAGATTTGCTTACCAGGCTCATATCCTCCTCCAGATCCTCCGCATAAGTGATCTGGCCGAAGGTTTTGGACAAAAGCTCCACCCTGGTGTAGCCCAACATAGAGCAAAATGCGCTGTTGACCTGCAGGAATTGTCCTTCAGTGCTGGTAAGCACCATCCCTATCGCCGCGTTCTCGAAGGAGCTGCGGAATTTTTCCTCGCTTTCGGCCAAGGCTTTTTGCGCCAGTTCCTCGTCGGTTATATCGCGCACCGCCCCAACGTAGATACTCTCGCCGTCGATTCCGGATGTTTCCTCCATCCTCGCCTCCAGATGGAAACTTTCCCCGTTTTTCCGTCTGCCAGTGACCTTGATTCTTCTTCCGATGGCGGTCATCAGGCTTTTGAAGAAAGTGGAATCCTTGGGGTTGAATTCTCCAATTTCATGATTTGGGATGACAGGCGCCAGGATAAATACATTTTTATCAAGTAATTCATCCTCGGTGTATCCGAAAATATTGATCAACTCCTCGTTAACCATCCTGATCTTCATATGTTCATCAAACACCACGATCCCTTCGCCCACGCTTTTGATAATCGCGCGCACATATTCTTCGGATCTTTTAAGTTCCTCCTCTTTTATCTGCCTGTCGTGGATATGGCCCATCAACGGGCGGAAAAGCAGAATGGAGACCATGGGCAGAATCAGCAGGGAGAGCAAGGTGGCGTCCAGCGCCGCCTCGGAGAAACGATTCATGTGGGGCGCGGCCTGCAGCGCCAGCATGACGATGAATTCCGAAGTGAAGACTATTGCAATGGTAATTCCGATCAGAACCTTTGGAGAAACCATTTTGATTTGCGGGTCGCCGCTTTTGTCGAACCGTCTATCCAGAAGTTTCAAAACCCCGGCTATGAAAATGATAAATATGGCGTAGAGGATGACCAGCCGCGCCGAAAGCTTGCGGGACTGCAGGTTGACCATTTCGTCGGGAACCAGCGAAATGATTTTCCATGTCTTGCGCGCCGCCGATTCATCTCCTGACGTAACATGGTGATGTACGGCCTTGGGTGAATAGAAATTGGCGAAAGTGAACAGCCCCATGTCCGTGTGGAACTGGCCTGACGGGGAAGATTTTATCCTGCTCCATGCGTCCTTGTACAGAGTGTGGGCAGGCTCCTGCGTCGAGGCCCCGGTGTCTTGTCCAATATCTGACTTTACGGGGGGGAGTAGCCAGCGGCCCTCAATATCGGCGATCATGAAGGTGTTGGTGATGTTTGTAAACACCTTCAACAGGCGGCTGGCCAGGGTGGAGACTTTGTACTCGATCATCAGGACGCCGACCATGGTGGATGAGGCGTCGAAGACAGGAGACAGGAACAGGATCGACTTTCGTTGAAAATCCCTGGTTTCGCTATTTGCCCCAATCTCCTCCGGAAATGTCATGTAGGTCTGGCCCATGGACAAAGTGATGGCCTCCTTGAAGAATCCAGAATTCTTCCTGGAAACCAGATCTTCGTCCGGCGTCACAAGGGGAGCCCCGTTGTTGTAGTTTATTCTTATGTTCTCCATTCCATCCAGCCCCAGGAAACTTATACTTTCGTATGTCCTCTTCCCCTCGGAGTAATGGGCGAAAAGATGGGATATGGCTGGCAGATAGGATGATTTGCCTGCTGAGGTGTAGTCGTTGAAGACCTGGCTGGAGGAAAGGATCTCGATATCGGAGACCGCATCGGAAATATCCTCTTGCAGAAGCTCCACTGCGAAGTTGACGGAGGTTCTCTCCGCCGTTTCGATAATCTGCCGCTCGTTGCCCACATCCGCCAGAAAGAAAAGGAAAATCAGCGCCCCAACCATGGCGGTAATGGGCAGGAATACAAATATAAACTCTTTGTTTCTCATACTAAAGATTTGAACTGTTCAGAGCCGGCCCATAAAAACTCATTTAATAAAGGTAGGAATAATATCTATAAGGACGCCCACACCAGCTTTTCATGGATCCACCCCTCTTCGCCATCAGTGTCCTTGATTTTAAGCCAGCCTCCCTTGGTCTCAATCACCCGGAACAGATAATGTTTTTCCACCACGAAAACGATGGGCGATTTTAGATCGGGCGATTTTCTTATGTTTGCCTTGTCTTGCACAACGATGGCCGCTTTTCCTTTTCTGACGGATTCTTCGTGCACCCACCCCACATCCTTCTGGAAATCGCGAACCACATACCAGTCCTTATATTTCGCCAGGGACTCCAGGGGGGTATATCGCGGGGCCTCCCACAAAATATTATATTCCGTCCCCGGGCCGGAGCGTATCCTCGCCTTTGTTTCTTCCACATAAAGCGGGTCGGCCAAGGCCAGCCCACCCCAAAGAAGCGCGGCCAGATTCAATATGGCGGTCAGATTCAAAATGCGCGAAGGTATCATATTCAATTCCCTGTTCGTCTTCGTCCACGTCTTCTGCGCCTTCTGGACGCCGTTCCATTTTCGCCTTTCGGCTCGCCAGTGGCGGGAGCCTCCTTGACATCATCCGCTTTGGCCGCTGGTGTGGGATTGATGTCAGCGGGTCTTTTACGTTTGAAGTCTCGTTGGCCGCTTCTGGAGGATTTTGGTTTCTCCGTCTGTCGTGGCGGGGAAGGGCGGCTTTTCCGCTCTCTGGGCTCATTTACGGGGGGGGTGGATCTGGCCTCGAAAGGTTGTGGGAACTCATCCTGCCTGGCGGCGACGGGCCGTGGTTCGGCAGGGGGGCCAGAGCCCAGCTCGTTGATATTGAAATCGCCTCGTGTCCCATCTTCGAAGCTTAAGGATATGCGATCGGTCAAGAGATTGAGCTGGGTAACCTTTCCACGTTTTCCGTCGTAGGTATCCACCATTTTTCCCAGTTTTGGCGCTTTCTTCTGCAATTCCTTATACACGTCGTTTTCGTATGAAAGGCAGCAGAGCAGCCTGCCGCACACGCCGGATATCTTCTCCGGGCTGAGGGCCAAAAACTGGTTTTTGGCCATGCGGATGGAGACGGGGACGAATTCCGGAAGAAACCCGGAGCAGCAAAGCTCCGAGCCGCAAGGGCCGCATCCACCCAGAATCTTGGCCTTGTCCCGCACTCCCACCTGGCGAAGCTCCACCTTTACCTTGGTAAAATTATTCAACTCCTTGACCAGTTCACGGAAGTCAACCCTGCTCTCCGCGGTGAAATAGAACACCGCCTTTTTCTCATCAAAACTGTAATTGGCTTTGGATACGCTCATTTTCAAGCCAAGCTCCATCGCCTTTTCCTTGCAGTAGACAAGAGCGGCTTTCTCTTTTTCCGCCAGTTTTTTGGAAAGCTGGATGTCCGCCTCCGTCGCCTTTCGGAGGATTTTGCCCTGGGGCGCCTTCTTGGGGCAGGAATTGTATAGCGGCCTTTTCGATAAAGACACAGAGCCAAATTCCACCCGGCCCTGCTCCTCCACCACGCAATTATCCCCCACGTTGAGCCGGACTCCATTCCATAGGAAATCGACCATCCTTCCTCCTGCGCTGAGGAGGACTTTCACCACAAAATCCTGGATGGGTTCCGTGGGAAGCTGATAGGGCTTCAACTCTTCCACGCTGGCGTTGTCCGAGATATCGGAAGGTTCGTTCATGAGTCCTTTCTTGCCTCCAAAAAGAGGAGGCTGACCGTGAGAAAAGGGTTGACGTGCAAGCTTCTGGCGGACATGAGATATTCCACCGCAGCCGCCAATCCGAGAATGGCTCTTCCCGAATATCCACGTCCAGCCTTTTCCAGATCCGCTAATATATCTATATTTACCACGTTATCATATTTTCCGGTGAATTTCATGATTGCCATTTCCCGCAGAAGGGAAAGAACCATGGCCAGAAACCTGTCGGTGGTTTCCCTCTCCTTGGCCCGGTCCATGGTCCTGGCCATTTTATAAAATTTCGCCACGGGAGCGCTGGCCGATTCCCGGAGGAACTCCAGAGCCATGGCGCGGATTTCTATATCACCTTTAAGACGCTCCGGGTCGGCGGCTCCCACCGCCCCCCGGCTCATCACGGCCAAGGTTCTGGCTGTTCCATCGTCCAGCCCCATTTTTGATTTCAGATACTCCACCATCTGCTCCAGGGGCGCCGGAGTGAACCTCAGCGTCCTGCATCGCGAAAGGATGGTGGCGGGCAGCTTTTCCGGGTTGGAGGCGGTGAGAATCACAATTGTGTCTCCCGATGGCTCCTCCAGGGTCTTCAGAAAAGCGTTGGCGGCATGCAGGTTCATTTTATCCGCGTCCTGCACTATGGCGATTTTTCGCTGCGCTTCATAGGGCCTATAGGAAAGACGTTCGATAAGTTCGCGAATGCTGCCGATATCGATGTCCTGTTTCACCTTCTTGAGCTTTACAGAGGGCTTCAGGATCAGCAGGTCTGGATGGTTGCCGCTTTGCGTTTTCTGGCAGGGGCCGCATACCCCGCATGCGTCCTGGCCCTCCGGCGAGACGCAGAACATGGCCCTGGCCCAGGCCATCGCCGTGGTCATTTTCCCCACTCCCTCCGGACCGGCGAAAAGGTATCCGCTGCCAGGTCGGCCAGGTGGCAGCGACGCGCGCAGGCTTTTCAGAGCCGTGGATTGTCCCACGATCTGGCTTAATTTCAGCATATTCTCAACCAATGCTCAACCTCACCCCCATAAATCCAGCCAGTGTCATGGCTCCGCCGCCTCCCGCCAGGCATCCGGCCATCTTCCCCAAAGCGGTGGTCACCGCTTCGCGGCTCTCCTCGATGCCTATATTTCGCAGCCATTGGGCTATTCCACCCTCAAAAAAGCCCGCGATGGAATCGGTTATGGCGTCGCCGATCACGCTCCCAGCCACTGCCCCCGCCACGCCGAACGCAGCCCCGCCCAGTACCGCGGGGATAACCAAAAGGCCGGTGTCGATAGAGCCGAATACCATATCCGGCACAGCGCTGGTAATGGGCCGTCTGGCCAGGGCCAACCCCGCCACCGGCAAAGCGGCCAGCAAAAGGACAACCGGCCCCACGCTCCATCCTGCGCCCAGGGCCGCCGCCCCAAGAGCGGCCACTACCGCCGCCACCGAACCCACGAAAAGCGCGCTGTATGTCATTTAAGAATCCTCCGAATATGGTAATTCGATAGCAGTTTACCAAGGTTGGAGTTGAGTATCCAACGATGGAAAAAAATACCAGGTCGGCGTCGGGAAAGAAGCAATATGGGCCCGACAAAGTGAAACAGTGAAGCCTGGACTTTATTTAACAGAGAAGCGGAGCATTGTCGCAGGTGGCTGCCCGAGATTAAATCCCTAATCCAGCGGCAGGATGTCTTTAAGCTGGGCTATCACCAGTTGATGCGTCTGCTCCACCGATCCCCGGCCATCCACGATCCGCACCCGTTCCGGCTCTTCGGCCGCTATGGACAGAAAACCATCCCGTACCAGCGTGTGGAACCGGATTCCTTCCTCCTCAAACCTGGCCTCCGGATTTTTCTGCGTCATCATTCGGCTCATGGCCCTGTCCAGCCCTTCCTCCACGGGCAGATCGAGAATAATGGTCCGGTCCGGGGTCAGCCCTCCCGTGGCGATCTTCGTGACCTGATCCACCACGTCCATATCCACCCCCCTGGCGTGCCCCTGGTATGCGGTGGTGGAGTCGTAGAACCTGTCGCAAAGCACGACCTTGCCCTGCAACAAAGCCGGGAGGATAACAGAGTCCACCAGTTCGCTGCGGGCGGCGGAGAAAAGCAGAAGTTCCGTCACCGGATCCATGGGGCCGGAAGCGGAGCGCAGCACGATCTTGCGGATTTCGGTCCCCGCAAAGGTTCCCCCGGGCTCGTGGGTGGCCACCACATTCGCTCCCGCGGTGGAAAGCCTGTCACACAAAAGCTTGATCTGGGTGGTTTTGCCGCAGCCCTCGATCCCCTCGAATGTGATAAACATCGCTATTCGCCCTATAATAACCCGCTACGCGAGAGGTTTTCTTTGCCCTAATCCATTCCGCTCTAATATACTACTTTTTTGACGCGGATCTTTCTATTTTCGGCCAATCATGACCAATCGGATAAAAGTACTTAAAAAGTGGGACTACGAAAATGGCGCCCCGGTGGAGTGCATGTGCCAGGCGGATTCCACAGGCGACGTAGTGGTGTGCGATCTTCTGAACAATATCGCATACCTGAACTCCGATGGATCGCTGCGCTGGAAAAAGAAAGTGGATTACACCCCCAATTCCGTGGCCCTGTCCGAGGATGGCGCCGTGATATATATCCTGACCAAGAATCATTATCTTGTCCGGCTCGACCGGGAGGGGAACGAAGAGTGGGACCTTTGGATCATGAAGAACACCAACACGCTGTCCTGCATGGCCAAAGGGCAGGGGGCGGCGGTGGGAGGTATACAGGGAACCATTCAACTGATCAACTCCCAGGGCAAACGCGCCAAACTGCTGCACACAAAGGAGCCTGCAACCTTCGTGCGGTTCGCCAGCCGCAGCGGAGGCCTGTTCGTCGCCAGCGCCATGGGGTGGGTGGGGATCTTCGACAAGCACTGGAAGCTGCGCAAGGAATATAACTTGCGTCGCCATGTGACAAAGCTGGAGGTCACGCACATGGGGCGGAAAATATTCCTGCCCGCTTTGGAAGATGGCCTGGCCGCTCTGGAGGTGGAGGTGGATGATCTCTTGACATACTCCCCCGGATTCCATGTGAACTCGGTGGCGGTGGACCGCAAAGGGGAGATGATCGTCATCACAAGCCCCGATGGGGACGCGGCCTTGCTGGACAGCGCCGGAACCCAGTTGTGGCGCCGACAATTCACCCATTCGTGGCTGCATACCGACCTGACCATAAAGGGGGACAGGTTCATCCTGGTGTCGAACAAGGGGTATGTGAAGTGCATGGCCATACTTAC
>Ga0224511_10000179_pt1 | contig 24644 bp, 10 predicted proteins | sample SF_May12_sed_USG_2_FD_169988 | JGI IMG/M metagenome (GOLD analysis project Ga0224511, IMG submission 169988) | Sediment microbial communities from San Francisco Bay, California, United States - SF_May12_sed_USGS_8_1 | ecosystem: Environmental > Aquatic > Marine > Sediment | place: USA...
GTTCGCGCTCTCCACGGAACCATTTTCAAATATTTTCATTGCAAACATGAGTGATCATGAAACGAGGTATGTTTATGTCATTATTCATATTTCTGCTTGTTAGGTATCTAGGGCTGAGGAATGAGGGCGGTATAAGTGGACGACTTGCCCACAGTCGAAGGCGCAAAGAAAGAACTCACACTCTTGTCACTTAATTATTAAATTTCACGTTTATGAATAGCTTAATGTGTCTTTTTCAATTTTCCTCTTAACATTGGACAGGTATTGACAGTTAAATAGTTTTTCAAGCGTTGTATAAACAGGGAGGGTCATCTAAGTGAAAAAGCCTGTGGGGGTTGCGGTTTCGTCTTAATTTATACACCGTTTGAGGGAAGGGTAGAAAACGCATGATGCGTGTCTTATAAACAACTCAATTAAAACTGATATACATTTCTTTTATTTTGCACAGTACTTTTAAACACTTAATTGGTTTTTGTCGACTCTGGGGTTTTACTGCAAAATATTAAACATCTGTATGAAATTACAACTTCTAAAGGACAACGTTTATACATCAATATTTTTAATATCACTTATTTTTAATAATTATATAAGGTGTCACTTTCAGCGTGCAGAAATTAGAAATATGTGTCAAAGAGTGATATTGCTATACTCCACGACTTCTCTGAACTAAGCGTGTCAACTTGATCCGTGTCCGTACCTGGAATATAGCAGATCAAAGTCTGACAGGAAATACAACACTTCCATGATCACAAAACATGCTTTATGATAACCGACACCTGTGCTACGAAAATTTCATTAAACATTCATATTAACGTCTTTTGAAATCATGAGAACGGCATTCCTGATTGTATCGAACAGTACAAGTATTCTTTTTGAAACATGAGTGGAACTAGCTATTCCCCAAAGGAATAACAGAAATCATTACTAGAAAATGAAAGTTTTTAAAAGAAACGAACACCGGCATATTATTCGCACACCCACCCTTTTGTCATGCACGAGTAGACTATATCTAGCATACAGTGAGTTACAGAAAACAGACCGGAAATGGCGTACTGAAATTAGAATGAAACGTTGGCACCGTCAGGTCCATCCAGTCTTTAACTCCCTTAAGGCGAGGTACTAGCTGGGCGACACTCAGTGTTAGGTTAGTGATGTTCGTCACTCGTCGTTCCCGTAAAATAAAATCTTGATTTTGACAAAATCAAGAACATCCTTATGTTTGAAAATGAGTATGAAAGTTCTGAAGAATACATTATTCATTTAATTATACGAGTGCAAACAAAACTTTGAATACCATCGAAATACAACTGGGAAATGTTTCCTGAAACACTGAATGGACGCAAATTGTTGTTTTTAATGGAAAAAAATGGCAAAAAAACCCCAACAAAAGTAACAAACCACAGACCTCGTCATTATCATACAGCCCTGTTCTGCCCTACATTTTAGTATGCAGCACTACCCGCACCCCAGTGAACGACCTCTCCGCACTGGTGCCGCGTGCAGGTCGCAGGAACAGAGGCGGGCCACGGAACAATGGCTGCTTCTCTTTAACACAAACACCGACTCTGTTTCCATAACAAACAATTTAATTTACGTTCACAATTTCATTCATTTTAACAATTAAATGTGTGTATATCAACAACAATGTTTTGAAATTCTCATCGCTTTTTTGTCGTATATAATTGCGCGCGACTGACGTTAATTTGTCTTGTCATGTTGTGATCGCTGTAACTGCACCGACTGATGTATCAACGCAATTCGTCGCAGTTGAGATCTCCGCAAACACGTCACCGTGTTTTAGGGCATCCTATTTAATAACAAAGAGAGACGACAATATGCTTATAGATAAATTTTACCAACTTAATGATTCATTTACTAAATAATAACAAACTTATTCATGAAGCCATCCGTACAGCTAACAAAAAGTCACCAGTTGCGTTCATAACGCTCAGTACATGACCTTGAAGACTAGTCATAACCTAACATGTGTCTCATAATTGTTTTCATTGTTGGTTTTGAAACCACTCAATGTGTTTTTATTTTGCGCAACATTCGTAGTAAAACCACACAAAGGAGGCTAATGTAGACAAATAAAAAGCTTCACATCGGGTCTTAATCACCGCCATTATCTCTTCCCGCCTGACGAGCTGGCGGATGTGGCACGCTTGTTAACACACGAAAATGCTTTAGATGTGGTAGAGTGGGATTTAGGCCCCATTTTTCAGGTAATGGTAACTATGGCGTCACGTGTTGCCACCAATGTGTTGTTCTGAGAGTCTTTGTTCGAGATGTGTAAAGATACGCTTGGCTGGTGGTATCGAGCTGGTAATAAACATGGCATCAAACAATAGACAAAAAATACGGTTAATGTATTCCTTCATTCATGATTAAATCATCCATATTGCATGAGGATGGTGCTTTGTATCTACAAACATTAATAGTCTGCAGTATCATAACGGCTGTGCCATCGCTTCTATCCTAACCGCAGCCCGGGCCGAGTTGCCACGTTGTACACAGTGTACCGGGGTCACCTCACCCTGGCCCCGACCACATCGTCCCAGCAGACGCGGCGGCCATCGATCTGCGGTTACCTCACCTAGGTAACCACGCTCCCCGGCCGTACCAGGCAACACGCCGTCGAGTCGTACTCAAAAACCCTGACGGCTAAAATCGATCACTATTTTACGGCATTTGCTATATAAATTACCTGCCAACGAGAACTATTTTCAAGAACAACAAATAAGTTATCATTGGTCCACGCCTGTTGTACCGGAAGGAACCGTGCGCCATCTGAAAGGTCGCTGGATGCAGGCTTGGTTATCGATTTGCGTGCATGATCACGGAGTTGATTAAACATTCGCTTAGTAGGCACTTGTTTACGTTGCGTAAACAAAATAAAACAACTCGATGGTGTAAACAAAAGTATCAGTTTACAAATGTACATATAAAAAAACTACTATAATCGTGCAATTATTCTCGTGTCGTTCTTTCAAATAACATTTAGAGTTTCAAATCACGCAATTAGTGGAAAATACTCATTATGTGTAATGTCTGTGTAAAACATGATAGCCAGGAGACGAATGATGGCTTCCTTTCAAGAAAACGTGAATAGCCAAAATATTGCTTCATTCGTGGAATAAATGACAAGCGTACAGCCCAAAACCATACATCAAATTTTAGCTTGCCATTTTCTACAAAATAACACATTTCGAAATATGTAAGACTCACGTTTTATTGTGAGCATTTGTTTACATTCATGACGCTTGATGTGCAAAATTTATGCACACTTGTCAAAAAACAAAACAAAGGAAAACTGCGTATTTGAACACATCAAATGCACTAACAAATTTGACCCCGGCACTTCATCTTTGCACTTGGGACTTTCAGTTTCGACCTCTTTCACGGAAAGGATAGTTTTCATGTTAACTCTCAATTTTTCAAAGAACAGGCCCTTTACCACCAAGAGCACTCAAAAGATAGTATAATCTCGCCCTTTGAAACGCCATCGTTTACACAGATACTCACATGGGGATTGTCTCACAGCCATATCAGTTATGAATGGAGCAAAGAACTGTTTGGTGATCAAACGTGATAACGACTTAACGACCTTATTACGTCGTTGACTAACACAGCCACGTGGGGATCGGTGCGAATGTCATGAATATTATAGCCCATGAACACAGTGCCTTGTCTCCAAGAACTTCTGAATAGAGAGCCTGATTTACGATTATGATGGAGCCTTACTGACGTGCACTATTGCATAATTACGAGAGAAAATAACATAATCAGAGCTATGAGAAACAATTAAACAATTAGTCTAGCACATGCCACTCTCGGCCATCAGCGCCTAGAGTACAGACGCCCTACATCCTCGCCTGGGTCCACCGATTGTCGCCCTATCATCCACATTTATGATGTACTTTATGTCAGTTTATAATTCTAAAATATGTTTTATTTGAAGGATTAGCCAATGTCTACACGTCCCACTTTACCATGAGTACTTCTGTTCACAGTACAGTACAGTATGCCGGGCAACAGCCGCCCTGTCAGCGATGCCGGGGCTAGTGAGTGGGTGGACCATCAGTGGATTCTCGTTACCGTCAAAGTCCCCAGCTTGCGGGACCACTCATGTGCACACAACCTTTACAAATAAACACATCCCATTACGGTATTTGCATATTAAATTGATCACTTACAGATGGGAACATAGTTTATATTACAGAACAGTACGTTTCTAAAGTACATTATTTTTAAGTTGTTCGAATTGTTTACAAACAAGGTACGCGTTTCAGATTGCTCAAGCTGATTTAAGACAACATAAGTTAACAATCTTGTTTTCAGACTGTGTTTTTTTTGTTCGAACGAGCCACTTTAATTGCAATTTTACAGCTTGAATTCACAAACCAGCGCATTAAAGCATTCTGCGTGCACTGTAAATGAGACCATTGATTCGCTGTGAACGAAACGCTTCGTGACCTATGAGACTATTTTGATCAGTTTATCGCATCTTCGGTGTGTTCAGGCCGGATACGCCTCAAACATCTTTATGAAACCTCTGACCTTGTTAAGTTACAATGTAAGTAGAACGTTAACATTTCTCAATGAAATATTTTGGGATTGTCAACTCTGCTTCAGTGACTTCAAAACCAGTTTCAACATAACGAGTTACTTAATAAACCCGAGAGGACGAATGACTGATAATAACAGTTTAAAAATTCAAACTCATATGACAGAACATGACAGAATATAATTTTGATACCAGCTTACATAACTACAAACAAAAAGTGTTAGGGTTATATTTAAGGCGTACACTTCGATTTCTGTAAACTTTCGTTTACGGTCACCGTGTCAATGCTATACAATTCCACTCTCTGTATCTCGACATGAGGATTAACACACTGAAAATGCATTCAATATTTAACACAATGAGTTAATTATATAAGGTCGATACCTGTACGCCGTATCAGCCATTCAATGCCAATTGACGTCAATGAAACTGAACCCACTTCACAGAAGAATAAAATACAACAAATACAAGTATGCATATAACAAACCATTGGTTGTCTGCCGCAACAATAAACAGACGTAGATTGTGCCTTTCACACAGGGCGGGTCTATAGTGGCTCTGGGTCGTCACGATGCTGCTGTCGTCAATTATTCAGGTCCTGGTGAATGTGCAACAGGTTGTGTGAATGGGACTCGCAAATGCACCGAAGTCAATGATACGCGGAGGCAACGACAGATGAAAGTTTTTAAACACGTGTATTAAAATGTAAGTAACAACTTAGCGCTGAACATGATAAGTTTTATTTATATTCTAGTATATGCCCATTAAATCTAAGTGCACAAAGGCCGTCCATAACACAACCACAACAGAGGCAACACAGATAGCACACCAAGCAAATAAGCCAAGCATTAAAATGGTCCTCCGTGATGGCACCCATAGACATAGCTGAGTGAACTCTTTTATTGACATTGTTTATTAACACATAAAGGTGGAGCAAAAAGAAACATAAAATAAAATGCGAATAATGGGAGTCAATGGGTGCTATATAGGATCGCACCCAGTGTGGGTATGCGGGTGCATACCGGGCCCTTTTGTGCTGCTCCGAGAGACCTGACCTCACCACACATCCATCAGAGAGTAATTTGCATCACTCCAGTAATTTTCACGTCCTCTATCATTTTCCCAGTTTCACACTGGGAGGCAGCGAGGCAGCCTTTCATTTGAATGCACCGCATCGCTGTATGGGAAAGCCTCGACATTGCGGGCCCAATGTCACAGCGACGCTGCGGCGACCTTGTGTAACCTCGCGCCTGCTGGGCGGTGTCCTGATTTTAGGGCGCCGCGACTCGCTCAGACAACCCATGTTTCAAACATGACAATCACCGACGGCTTCTTGGAAACACAGCGAAGACAAATGTAACAATGCATCATCCGTCAACTCGGGACGAAAATAACTGCAGCTATATACTGACATCGAACTGCAAAATATATATAAGTAGGACGTTTGCATACGGTTAACCCTTGTCGCATATGTAGGGTACTTATTTTTCAGGAATTGTCGTTTATCATTAAGCTATTATTCCAAATTGTTGGCTACGAACAGCATTTAAAGTAACTCTGTAGGCTTCGTTTTCAACCTGGCCGTGGATATAATATAATTTTTTATTAACAAAAATTTACAGCTTAAATGTCGATGAAATTGCATAATGCCCTACTGAAACATTACATAGGTGTAATGTTAGATGTACTTATAATTATGATGGACGACGCCACAAGTGTTGAAAGTAGCGCTAGAACTATGGCACATTTCTGGTGATATATCTGTCACACTCGTGACATCTCAAGACAATAGGCATTCGTACAGGTAGTGATCGCCTTATATAAACATTTCCAAATAGTATCAGTTATGATTAAGTTACGCAATTTTTCAGGGGGTAAAATCTAGTTTACCCGAGTTGTGGTGTCTACGAGTGGATGGCTGTTGCGTTTAGCATGCCTCTGAAACAATAATCAGAACATTAAACTTCTGTATATACCAAGGTATGCATAGGTGCATGCCGATGATTAAGGGGACATGATACGGTGCGAGTGTTTGAATGCAGGGGCATGTAATGAGAACATGAACCCTACACGATAAGGCCTGTAGTGTATGTATACACGCCCCGACTCGTAGATTCCTGCGTCACGAGCCCACATTTAGATCTATCTTAAATTCACGACACGATCTGTCTGGGGCAACTCGAGCTCTCAATGTCAAATTCTGTATCGATAGGGTAACGCTGGCAGCCGAGCACCGCTCTACCCGCGGACTACTTTTTCTTTTATTTATATTTCATGATTTATTAAAACGTATTTCGGGTGCGTTACACTTATCTTGGTGAGGTTTGGTAAACACGCCGCTGGGGAGCGCCCGTCCTGGCCGCTTCTCATACAGTCCTCATTCATAAACTCAGTTTTCTCCAAATCTGAAATCGCGGTTAAGAGTCTTGTTCTTTAAGCTTTCTGGTTGGTCTTCATTTTAAGACACTCCAGGTTTGTTCATACTTCCTAGTCGTGGGTCTATTCAATATACAAGATAAACCAAATAACCTGCAAGTTATCTACGTTCTATGTATGGGATGGTACTTCCTTCTAGTAATTCCAAATGTCCTGTATTAATATAATACGTGTAACTTGACCTCAGCCAAAGCTTACATTGTGTTCTTAGATCTAACTGTTTGTTTTTGCGTTTGTTGTTTTATATAACGTCACTGTCAACACCGTTAGGTGATATGAAGACGACCAGTAAACCTACTCACACTTTTTCTTGCAACCATTGGTGTACCAAAGGTAACCGGCACCGAAGACCCATACTCGTGCTGGTGTTGGTGACTGAAAACTGTCTTCTATGGGTCATATTTAGGGGACATGCGTTATATTCCTGCTTTGGAAGTCTTGAGCATATATCGCAAGCGTACGTTCGACGATCGTAAAACGTAATAAGGCAACGCAGCTTCTGAGTCATTATAATGAATGGTTAATGTCTTTGTTAAACTGGTTTGGCATAAATAAAACACCATTAATGAAAATAAAGATTGGCGCTCTTTTGCAATATTAACATGTTATTAATGTAGTTTATGTTAATTTAATTAGTACATCACGGTATAAAAAGGAACGGTAAACAAATGTTATCAGTATTGTTTTTGCATCCATGTACTACATATTGTATATGTGGCAATGGTTATGTTATAGTTTGTGACACTGTATGTAGATTGCCCGACCTGCGGTTTGTGAACGGTACGAGTGTGTACGATTCTGGAGCACGTGACGTACCTCGGGACCGCGGTGTGGCGTGTGTCACCAACATGCACGACAAGCAGCGAGATTCGAAATTACCAGGTTGAGATGTCCGGGTGCGATAAACATATTTGTTGTTGCTGTTTTATTTTAACTCCAAAACATACGAAGTACGCAGTTAAATGACGTAATAAACTGACGTGAACTTAACCGTATGATTAATACGTCATACAGACGTACGTCCGATGATTCTTTCGAAGTTTGACGTTTATTTCAAAATTTCAAAACAAGAAACTCGCAAACACCTATGACAACTGGTTCTGTGGTGATACAGCATTGGTCCGGATGGTACCAGATAGACGGCGATAATGATTGACGTTTGTAAATGGACAGTCACGTCCGAAGAAGAAATGTGTGTATTACACATTTTAGCTCTTGTGGGATCCTACAACATTGTATCTCTACGTTTAAGACAAAGTCTGTTAGCACCGGTTTGTCTTAATTAGGAAAACGTAGGGCAATCTGAACGGAATGAATATGTAGGGCACAGTTAACCCCAGTTGTGATTATGAATATAAATCATGTCATCACAAATTGTCTAAACATAATGGTAATTAGATAAAATGTACTCTACATTAGCTCATTGTTTGGAAAGACGTTTGCGTTTAATTTATTACCTGTGAACAAAAGTCAAGAAGCCAGACAATAACAATAAAAGCAAGCATGTCTAATGACAGCGATTCCCAGTGAAGCATCGTTAAATTTTTATTACATAATTAAAAAATAATTGAGATGCATGACAATACAGTACCTCACTATGAGTGTAAATAGTTGAGTTGTTCTGTGCATAATTTTGTTTTGTAATTTTATATCATATTCAAGGTACGAAGTTATGCTACTGTCGCGTGCATGCAAGAAATAAAACGCAATTTATTTCTGTAGACTGTTTATCTTCCGCATAGCTGGTTAAGATATGTCCTTGTCAGAATGGGATATGATAACGAGTTTTAAAATTTACGGTTTGTTCTTTTCCATGAAATGAGGTATTTATAACAATTCCAATTATAGCCTCAACATGGTTACCAAATATGAACTTCAAGTACTGACAAGTGTGTTGTTGCGATCTGCGATCTCTCCTGAGGAACAAGCAAATCAGGAAGTTCTGTTTTCGGTGTTCGATCTCTTGGCCGTGATGTTGCAAATATTTATATGAAATATTTGGACCCATGTACGATGCACTTATGGTGTGTGTATCAGATAGAGGTTTCGGTTGTCGAAGTGCACAATTAACGAGGATTTATAAACAAGTGCGTCCTTAATTTAGGCCGACCAACTTCCGTAGCTAAATTATGATCATTGCAAGGGATTTTATATGTCAAACTAATGAATATATTATTCTTTTCCAACACTAGTATGCCATGCAAAACCTGTTATCTTTTATCTAATACTGCACTACTTGTGTGTCAAAAGACCTGGCCATATTTCAAATTCCATCTATACGAGTGAAGTGTACAAAGGTAAATAAAAGTATTATAGTGCATGCATATGACAATACTAAAGTTAACATTGTAAGCGCTTGGCACATGTAAGCCCCGAAATAGCGGTTATCTCTTCCACGGAGCTGGTACCACTGCATACCAGTGGTGACACAGTTATCGTGCAACCAAAGTCCTCCGTGTACCCTCTGTGCCGTTATCAGTTCGGCCTGGGTGCATATCGCCCCGTACCGGGGTCGTACATTCCAGAGCGGGTTTACGTGCGGACACGGCGTGGTACGAATGTGGGTCAGTCCGAACTCAACACCGGGTCATCAGGTCACACATTCAATGCATTCAAATCAAGGTGTCGGTAGTTAAGACGTTACAATGTCGTTGGTCAAGAAGTCTACATGGTGGACAAGAGAACGTCCCTAGTTGTTCCTCTAGTTGATGCCGCGTTTACTGTGCCGACATGTAAGAAAGTTATGATAATGTTGTGTTAATGCCTGTCGGTCAAATTATATCATGTTTTAAGTTTTTATAGTACATCGTAATCAAAACAATAACACAAAGTGTTTAATAACAAAACTGCCCCACTTACTGATATAAAACGGCAAGAAAACCTTGTTATTTGACAATCTTTGCCGGGTGAAAACCTTGAAAGTTACTGATAAGATAAAGAACAATAAACTTTCATTGTAAAACGTGACCGTTTTGATATTATATATATATGCACACGAAGAACAAGGACATTTTAATGCGTTTTCAACATGCTGCAGTTGTTCACATGAAATGAGATATCGACAGGCTTAATAGCCCTGGTATACGACCATGCAGGAAAATTCCCATGGCAGTTCGATACAAATGTTTTACGTTTCTATTTACAAATAATTATGATTGAATGTCACCTTAAATAACCCAATGCTACCCAAGAGTCATTATATCGTTACAGGCATTCAGTGACATGATTGCGTTGTACTGTTCAATGACACAACCGAATCACATGAAAAGGAAGAATGTAAATAACACTCATTAAGGACACTAAACACGATAAATGTGTATCACCACCCTGCAATCAGCGGACACTTATTCTAAGGCATACAAACGCGACTTACGACCAGGTTGAAGATTTAGGTACGCCGGCAGTGTGCAAACTTTCCCAGTGACGTACCAGGGCCTGGACCTCGAAGGATTCGGAAAAATCCTGGATACGAAAGTCTATCAAATAATTATGGCTATAAACTTATCTGCAGCTTGCTTGAGGATTTGTTCGTTTTTACAGCCATACCATTATACGAACTAATGTATGGTTCCAAACGACAACGCTTACTAAATTTCGACTTACAGTTTGTACATACAATTATAATTGGTTGGAAATTTTCAAAATTCTCCGGGAACATTTGGAAGTAGTTAGGTACTACGCCTGAAATAAATATATTAAATATATTAAAATGCAGCTGTCAACGTTTAACAATAGCAGAGATACACGTGTGCAAAACCTAACCCGTAGTGTCAGCAGTTAGGAACGTTTTTACTTAAACATTTACCAACCATTTTATTTACACAAGTGCAAACATTGCAGGATCTAAATTAAAATGTTTTAGCTAAGTGCGTCAAATATAGGAGACGGCATTTCAAACCGCACGTACAATGCACACAATGGTAAAACACACAAAAACACGTGTTCTCGTATTCAAACCACACGCGGCGATAATGGTATGCATTGGTTTGAGGAACCCAAGCCCCCGGTCATGTAACTGTTTTTGGTATACAGTTCTTCCCATCTGGTCGGCCCATTGCTGACAGCATGGACCTATTGAGGACACGTCCATGTGCCAAGGTGGCTCCCATGACCTGCCGTGGCATTCGATCTGCAATTAATTCGATCGTACCCAGGGCATGACGCACGTAGAACCTAATATAGACCTTCTATAGGTGTCCGTCGATTAACTAAACATTTACAAAAGTGACAAATGAGGCCTCCTGGCTTATATTTGGAATAACGGCAGAGATAAACTGTTTCGATTGCTTCACCTCTGAACACTCGCACAATTGCAATAAACTCGATTGTAACTTAAGGCCGGTTTAAGTAAATAGCGTGATTTTTACCAACATCGCACTCAAACTATTTGAAGAATGTACTGAAAAGGTGTTGATTCATGTCAGGTAAATGTGGGTCATATAAATGGGTCGAGTAAAGGCCAGTGTTTTATTGATAGTTTAGCCTCATAATTATAATCCTAAATAAAGATCGTTTATTATAACAAGTATAAATCACTTGTAATAGTACACTTTTTATTTCGTTTTAATGGTTGGTATTTATAATGATGAAAAGTAAATAAGATGGTGTAGACACGCTATTGTTGTTGTATTGTTTGGCCAAGTAGCAGCTATTATGATAACTGCGTCACAGGTCCTGGTACTTCCACTACTGTGCAAGTGGTTTCACTTCCAGCACTTAAGGACACCGTTGAACTACTTAAATAACTAGAAACACTTGATAGATTTTAATGACGGGTCGTCCAATCAAAACCGATATTAATGCGGGCGGCAAATTAACGTTCTATCACACGATAAACAATGACATAACTTCTTTTCGTTGTACTCTTGTTCTACTTGGTGGTAATTGTTTCGTGGTAACCAGGGGCGTTTTAATTTACTGTGGTAACATCGACACTTCTTTGAATATTTAGAACTAGTACAATGGGACGTAAAACAGTAAACCTTTGTGTAAGTCTATAGCTGTTATACATACTTTAATTTTAAATGATTTCTTCACATTTCCTTTCCTTTCTCGTCTTAAATGGAGTTCTTGTCGCAAGAAGTCATCAGGAAACAGGTATTCTCTATGGACAGCGACAGCACGGGGAACATTTTCTCTCGCAATGCTATAAGCCTGATTTAGTGTATAAACCCTTCAATGGACCAAAAATCTATTGACAACGAGGGGGATTTACTAAAAATTTCATTTAATTTAAATTTACGAAAAGGTCACAAAGCTCTTAACCGAATAAACAAATAACAATGTTTCCGTCTTTTTTGGAAATCGCCTTCAAAAGTCCAAGGTCACCACGACCCGGAACAATTCTCGGAATAAAGTTCCGCTTGTGTGTCATTTTGTTATTTTTAATGCAGATTAAATATCACAGTAACCTAATGTCTAATGGGTGATAATTGTAATGACATTTCAGCAATGCATTAGGGCATCTTGGCTAATGATACAAGTCATGTGACGTGAACACGTGGCATACCGATGTAGGCCACTATACGTATGTGTTTTTTCATTAAGTACATTTGCACTAATACAGAGAAGCAGATACCAAGTACGATGTTGAGTATGGAAGGTCATTAGGAATAATACAACATGATTTTATCCCCTGCTCTTATGCCTTTACGCAATCCTGACATTGTTACATTAATTGGTGCGGTAAAGTCAACGCTTTTCATAGAACATTGTGTGGTGGCCGTTTCTCTGGACAACTGCTCTGGTGTGATGTGTAACGTGTACAGCCTGTGTGTGAGAAGAGCGGCGAGGTGCGGATGTCAGCGCCGCCGCCGCCCTCCACTGCAGTCCGTTCAGGATGCGTAATATAACTTGTAACGTAAAATGATGTGTAACGTAATATAATTTGTAACGTAATATGATTTGTTTGAGCACGAAACAGACTGTCTCAGCTTGCAACAATGCACCATTATAGATCAGTATACAGTGTATAATTAGTGTTGTAAATGCCACTCGCACTTTAAGTTCTAGCATGCGTGTTTTGTCCATTGCTATTTTCGTTAACGTTGATCAATCGATCTAGCAGGCCGACATGTGTAACGTAGACATAATAAAGTACGTTTAAACTATAAGGTAAAAGTGCATTCAAAATCGCAAGCCGTCACTCTGCCATCCATCTAGATTGGTGACATTAATGGTGAGCTATGAGTCGCACGGGAATCTCATTATCATGTTGCAATTTCATTACACGTCTCCCAGATTACAGCGGCGTTTCCAGCATAGCAGAAGAGTTTCATATAACACAAATGTAGAGAAAAACAGATACCCAGTATACCATCGATAATAGTACACTGACATTTCTTGACACTTTTCATCTGATTCGAGGGGGATTTCGCGCATAGTTATGTCACTGTTGGATGTGTAACGATCACCGGATGGCACTGCACGCCGCCCACGCGGCCGTACATCACCGGGGAATGGCACGAGAGATCCGCTCGTACACTGTTGTCTAAAAATACAACATCAATGCTCCACAGGTCTGCTGAATCTGCAGAGCACATTGCCAAAAATAGTGTCGATCTGTGTAAATGGCTGAGCTATGGAGCTTCGGAGCTAGCAGATTTCCCCTGGAAAACTGAGCAACGAGTTAGCGAGCTCTAAGTCATTATACATAATAATTATGTATGCGCACGGGAATGTGTTTGTAGAACCTCGCCGAACATTAACGAACCATAGGCATAGTTTTGATGTATCAAAATAGAGAGTAATCTATCATCCAGACTCGAAAGACTAAAGCTAAGTAGAATGTAAAGTAGTAAAAACACTTTTGACATGAAACCAGTATGTCAGGTTAGCCTTGACCTGAATGACGGGCATTCTTTCCTTGTCTCAACACAAGAGTTCTAATCCATCATCGTTTTCACTCTTTGTAAGTGTGAAGGGCGCCACGAAACCATTGTATTATAACCAGTTCACACACACTAAAACCATGTCATTATACAATACTTACAAACGTACCATGTGGCGGAGTAAAACATGTCATTTTAATTAGTAGAACTTAATACATGAGGCAACGTACTTTACTCCTTCCTATGGCGGTACGTCTGCGGTCGTGTCCTTACAGCCTAATTAGGTGCTTACAACATGTGTTGGGCCCCTGGCATTTAACATACGGGTCCTAGATTGCTGTGGTGGGTTCAAGGCAACATTTGGCCTTTCCGAGTTTCCCTGGAAGCACCACACACTGTCAACATCTGCTGCTGTGTTGTATACCAGACATATGCCACTAGATGTGCCATATCCACAATTCCCGTAGGACAGTTGTACTCATATACAATACTAGCTTGTTTACTGAGACATTATGTCCTCATTAAAATCGGCTCTTCTCGTTTTGTATGAAATATTGAAAGGCACTGTTCACCCTTAATTAATGCAATTATTCTTGCACAACTTACAGCGTTGTTAGTGTTGTCATTTTGCCCCACATGTGTTGTGTCAAGCGAGTGTCATTTATTGTCAGTGCCACACATGGGTCACACGACATCCGAGCATTTAGTCCCACGTCCATGGCTTCTGTGTCTCACATGAAGTCCCAAACCAGCCCCCACCTCGGGCGGCTGTGACACGATGAGCATCCGGCGACCCTGGTTCGCACGACCCACATAGCGGTGACCCAGGAGCGGCACACAGTTGGTCTTATTGGTTATATGGGAATAGTCTCTCAAGACCGACCTCAAGATTCCTTCATTACAAAAACGCTGAGTGAGTCTTTCATGTTTTAATTGACAGTTTAATGAGAACATGATTAAAATTATCTAACTAGTATACCGTCAAAGAGCGACCTTGGTATATCACTGGGGGAACTATTTGGAATATAATCAATGTATGACAAAGATTTATATGAAGCCTTAGGGTATATGGCACGCCAGCTTTCATCAGAAAAAGCGTCATTTAATAGTTGCTGGTAATGCATCTTCAACATAATAATGGGTTTGCAAATAAGTAGGACACCACCATAGCTGAATTGTGTACGTATCAACAATGCCAAATAAATCTATGTTTTCATCAACAATGATAACTTTAACTCGAAGACACATGTGCAAAAGATGTTCAATTACATTGCCTTCATCCAAATTGTAGATGCAGGATCGTTTGGTTGTTTTGCAAATTGGCTAGACGATGGCTAGAACTGACCGACCTTACTTGGCTAAACACCAGGCCGGGCGATTGATTGTGGTATAAACCAAGTCCAGAATTTGTCTAGACAGTCGGACATTCTATGACACTCATACCAGAACAATCAGTATGCACAATGAAAAGAAACGGCGTCGCAGACTTATCTTAGAAAAGTGCAAGAGGTGGTTTACCATTGTCTTCTTCCAGACACACAGGATTGCCAAATTATCAGCGGCGGTTCACGTGCTTTGTATGGAAATTAGGGTGCTGTAAAAACACTTTTGTCGATGTCTCACGAAGATGTAAATTGCAGGAATTTGAGTCAATCATCCGATATACGAAATCAATTTTCAAAAACATCAAGTCAGTGCATAAACGGTGTAGATCTATGTGTGTTTAAAGATATATGTTATAGCATTGCCGGTGGGTAATTAAATGTCAAATACAAAAATGTACTGAATTCCCATTAATGTTGTTTGCCTGAGCCCGCATACAATCAAGAATTTTAATTATTTTCCACAAATGAGTCCACTGGAACTACTTGTTCAAGAGTCGGCTGTGAGACGCCTACGCAGTCGTGGAACAATGCCACGGCTATGTAATCCCTCGATCATCCCTATCCCCCAACATGGATGACATTCACTTGGTTTTGTCAGAGATTTGAAGGTGGAATTACTCCGACACATCCTTGATTTCGTGCATTGATTCATTCTATCACTTCCTCTTACAAAAGAATGTTAAGACGCATATTTTCCGGCGTTCTTATGTACCCGCAGCTATAAAGACGCAGTAAGCCGACTCGTTACGTAATTATTCATGACAGGAGAACAAAGAGTCTTCAAAGCCGCGAACCACGTCATCACAGGCGAATGTAGATCAGTCTGTTCACCAGTATCTTATTGACAAATCTTTATTGTTTAAGTACACGATAATATTCAACGGAGAACGTCAGTTTCTATACATAAAATATTGGTATTCACATCATGGTTTGTTTGATTGAATTATAAAAACGAAATCTAATAAAAATACATTATTCTCTCGGTCTTACTTAAGCATTGATTTGTACAACAAAACGTAACAGGAATTCAATCGCTCACACCCAACACCGTACAAATAAGTAAAATGAGAAGCTGTATAGTTGTAAAACGTTCAATTTCGCGCCACGGCAATGGCGGGAAATCGTACGCCAGTGTGTGGCGGGAAACTCTATTCGTCTGCTACCAGTTGTAATGAATCCGTCTATCGGGCCAGACTCATCGATTCTGGAGACGCTCCAAGTTTCTGGGCTCCTTCTGGAACCTCCAGTCTAGGTCAATATCTTCTCTCTACTCGGAGCAGGCTCTTGAGACTTAGAATATATTTTAAGAAATTATACCTGGAACAGTTCCAAAATGTTCTTCAAGATATTGTTTGGAGTTCTTTGTACGATAATTACGTGTAATTGTTTGCATATAAGACTTGCTATGCAAGCAGATATTAATTGTGTCTGTTCTTTTTTGTGTAATAAATTCTTTAGGCACATCTGCTGTGGAACAAATAACATTTAAATGATAGTCAAGTCTTTAAATAAACGGTAAAATTTAAAACACCACAGTCATTAAATAGGATTATTTTCGCAAAAAGTCGACAATATATCTGTCATATCTCGACTAGGCAGTTGTCATTCTAAGTCTCTGTGGTATAATTGCCATTTCCGACAATACTGCCACTTGTTGCTGTAGAACAGATATCTGTCAATACGATCGCAGAGCTAATGTGCGTCTCTTCCTTCCCGAAATAGATTTCCACAAAAAGCATTTCTTTGATTTCTTGTCGCCACAATAACGTGACGTAAATGTCAATATGTCTTCTTTCGGTTCCCATGGCGACAATTCGATATGGAAAATGTAAAAGTTGAATCTGTCTGGCATGTTGCATGTGTCCCATTGGGATAGGGCCGTCATTTGACGGTCGGCGTATTGATCCAGTGTTGAACGTGGGTGTGGCAGAACTCAGAATCAGGGCAACTTACGTGGGCTGAACGCGTCCAGCTGGACTAGATAACGAACTTATTAAGGGAACACGGATACATTTCGTCCATGTTCGTATTTAAAAAGAATGGAAAATATTTTATTTCTAATATACAAAACACTATTGTATGCGTGTTGACAAAAAAGAAGCAACTAAGGAACACAACACAATAAGCCAATGTCAACAAAATATGTAAATAAATGTTAAAATATGCTAAAGGTATTTGTCGGTATCTTAATCATTATTGTAGTCATTAACACTTTCGTATCAATCAAATTTATTCAGTCAGTTGATTAGTATTTTCATTTTTAAATCGGACTCTTTTCGTGTCAATAATATCCGAAATGCTCGTGTAATTATGATAAGTAAAAAGAACATAATCAGCCCCTATTGATGTGTCAGTAAATGACGCGTTTTATAAAGGTAAGAATAGGTCGTTGGCGGCTACCGTCCACCATTAAGAGAACATTACCAGTCTTTGAACGTTTTCCTCGTGTCGTTTAATGCCCGTTTTATGTGATTCTTATTCCTCACTTCTTGGTGATCAAGATTATCACGATAAAGCTCAATGCTAAGCCTGGCCATTAAACTGTACGCAGTCTGTAGACACCCTCAAGCGAACATTGACCCGGGGAAGGAGTCTAAAACCGATGAAGGCGTGAAAAAAATCACTATCCTTCAAGGTCTTCTCATTATAAATGTTAATTGTGTTTTGGCCAAGATAGGAACAGTATAATTACTGGTGTCTGGATAGACGTCTTGTTCAACAAACAAGATCAATACCATGATTGCAACCTGGGACCTGGGATGGCGACACGGCGACATGCCTTAGCTGGGAGGGCTATGACATTTGGCGCCATTGTGGAGGCCACTGATTCCTGTCCGACCATCTCCCTCAACGTGTCACTGTCTGTGATACAGATCACTCAAGCGCGTGATTCCTAATGGGATTTTCAGTCTTTTTGGACGTTTGGCATTTGAATTTGGATCAAAACATTAGTTCGTGGTCAAGTAACACTAACATAACGATAGATTAAGAAAAGTAACTCAAATTAGGTTAAAAGCGAACATGGTCCCCAAACATTCTGTGTCGTCTGAGCAAAAGCACGTTTATTCATAACGCATTGCTAAAATATTGCAGATTATTTTGTATGAAAAATTAGTACAAAGACAATCAGTCGTGTTAATATATATTCAAACAATCTGTCGTGTTAATACATGTGTATATATTCGCTACATTGAATATTAAACGACAACTAAAGTACAAAACCATCCATTCGTTTTCATTAATGGGCTTAGCTTCATGATATTGCAGATCCTGACGGATTTACATAATGTATGTGCAAATATTGCATGTTAATGGTGTGTTTATCCCCTTCCACGAGGCATTCGTGACGACGGACGACAATAACGCAAGCATAAAATGCAGCAGTTCCGTATTAACGTTTTTACCCAAGTGAATATCTGTATTCTGACATTTCACGAATTCGCCATTGATCTTTCTTGTTTTGTACCACCGGAAGTGCTCGCATAATTGCAGCACGCAAAAGAGCGGATGGATACAGGAAGTAAGTGGCGTCACGAGATAAAGCGTTTTGTACTGCCGTTTGAACACCCAGGAAGGCTTAGGTGCATGTTAATGGACAATTGATGTACATTCCACATATAGACATCAACTTAATGTATTTAAATGCACTTGTTAAGTTAACTTAACCCTGAAAACACATAACCAGTATTTAAAACAAACAAAACTACAGATAATTTAACACACACGATATTAAAATGTGATAAGTTACTTCATTCTTAAATTTCTTCCATCTATAATTACATTTTTATGTGACATGTTTGACTTTATGTGAATGAAGAGGTTCATGCGCAGAGACCAACATGTATGACTTTATCCCAATTTCGTATTCTGTGAGTGCGCATGACTCGCAGACACCACAATATGCGCCAGGAGAGTTTAACATAGCCTCGCACTCCGGATGTCGCGGGAAGCTGTGAATGCCACATGTGTCAATACCGTGTAACGTCAGGTGCGCGCCTAATTGGTCGCATCCGGTGAGCGGCTGAACGTCAGCCAGAAGGCCCACATTGTGTCTGGGGGTCGGGTGGGTGGAACCACACCTCTACACGCCGCCAGCTTGCAGCTCAGTGGCACCGCACGACGCAGAAGCTGGGTGTCGTGGAGAATTGAAACAAACAAATCGTTATATTAACAAAAACATTGCCCATTTTGTACATAAATCGAAAACATTCATTTCTATATACATATAGGTGTCTGCGATAACAACATGTTTAACTGTAGCCATGCACCAATACAACTCATTCGAATGTTGCAATCATAATAGTTTTGCCATCATATACACAGTATAATTTTATATAGTGTTTTTTTTGTCTGCGTGTAATGCTCGGATGCATGTTGATAATTGTAATAAGACATCATTTTAAATCTTCCATAATGCTTCTTCTTTTGCTTCTTTATCCGACATCAGTCTGCATTTTTGTAAAGGTAAGTGCAAACGTGCATTAGTGTTGATGTGCACTAGTTACACATTGACTTACCCCCGTCTACATTCGCGCCGTGTACCTAGATCAGAGCTACCTTTTGTAGGTATCCAACTCTGCATACCGCAGCCAGTACGGGGTTACTTGATGAATGATTATGCATCTTAACGTTGTATATAATCATATAACGTAAACTTGATCTTGATCCTAAATCTGGACAACCATGCCGACTGCAATTGCTTTGCCTGAAACCTAGATCAGTCCACAATACAATGCTGTATAGCTAAACCGTTAGTTTCAATTACGTGGTGTGAAAGAAACAACTTGTTCTATTTAATATAATTTATAAAAATAGCCTCATAAGATTGTTTTCCCTCTCATGTCCTTCACTTTCTGATTGAAAATACATCGTAATTCCATCCAATGTGAAGGCCGTTTATTCAGTGATACTATTCTAGACGTTAAGACGGGCTTAGAAAGACGAGTTGGGGTGAATCATATGTATGTGAATTTCTTTGATAAATTGGCATATGTTTACGTTTTATCATTAATAGAAGGTGTGAACATGCTTTTTAATACAAAAATAAACGAATATTCCCCTTCATATATGTTTACTGTACAGATGAGGCGTTGTGAAATACGGTGGCGTATTTCAGCCTCTCACAAACAAACCACGCCCTAGCTTGCCACGGGTACATTGATGCATTACGCGAAAATTCTTGGTAACAGGCTGTGGCTATTTTTGTATTTTTTTTCTAGATATCTTAAGTTACGAAATAATACTTGGAAATTATATGCGCGATCCAGTGTAAAAATCGAGGATAGTTGTTGTTCCCAGCTGTCGCCATGGCGGAGGAGGAAGGCCGCTAGGTGGCATCAGGCGGTCGCCGCCATCTTGGGTCACCCCCACATGACGTAAACAAGGCGACAGCACACCCTGTTTTTCATTCTATACCCTCCAATCAATATGATGTAAGTGCGTGTGTGTCAATGTATGCAAATATGATATTATGACCTTTTACATTTGCTTTTTTGCTATTTGCTTGCTATTATTTCTAAGCTTGGGTGAAATGTTGTTGATATTGCGTGGGTGTTGTTTCATTCCTACGTCCCGGAAACGCTGCTTGGCTAGACGAGAATGAAAATTATTTCGTTTTTATTTGCTTCCTTTGTTATTATAAGCAAGAGATGGTATTTTTAACTATTGGATGTAGATTTTTATCTTTACCACGAAAAGTCTGGGGTGAGCAGAATCTATGCTCTGTCTGCCTTTTTCATTAGTTGTGACATCTGATTTCATTAATCGTACACAACCACAGCATAGTTAACACTGACCTTAGATTTGCTTGCTCAATGGGACATCTGCTTAACAGGTTACATTCATTATACATGTATAGCAGTATGTCTATTCTGTTGCCTGTGGATCGATCGTTTTATAATATTCGCGTGAACATTTAAATTTAAATATTAACAACTATATACAATGCTGTGACGATGATACTACGCCTTGGTGTTTTGTTAACTGTAATACAAAATGCACAACAAACGATTGTGCACGCGAATTGCAAATTAAAAGCTTGGTCGTGCTTATGAATTCAATTCATACTTATACTGTATATTATACTGTAACTCAATCAAAGGTTACGAAAATATGCTTTATTATTGTTTATATTAAAACGTGTTTAATCATTGCCAATTTTAATTTGATGTTATTTCAAATTATATGTGTAAACATGAAACACAAACATCATTTTTAATATTTAAAAAATCTTTATCCACCTTAGGGGCTAAAAGGTTCCCCGTCACGACATTACACTTTTTAAAGGGTTTTAGAAAACAACATTTTTTCTGTCTAACACAATTAATGTACAGTGATAGGAATTAAAATATATACCATAAAATGCTGTAAAGGTGCGACTCAGCATGTAAATGTGAACTTTTTCAGGTGAAAAAGATCACCTACCAAATTAGACATTTTTGTCTTAACTATAAACACCAAAACATATTAATTTTAATTTAAGTATTAAAATGAACCATATGTCACAAAGTACCTTTTTACACTAACAAAATCAATTATTTCTATTACATTATGTAACTGTCAGTAGAAACAGATACACTATGGCATACTGTTACACAGATCTATATTCTTCCGCGCAGCTGTTGAGGTTCGCTTTTGACACAGGAATTTAATTGAGTTTTGGCCAATGAGAAACGTTGTAAGCGAAGCTCATTAAAAATGCGTATAGTCGATATTTTGAAACAAGCTCTGCGACTGGCCCAAACCAGCTACGTACACTAGTACATGTTTTATTTATGTTAATTCCAAACTATGTAACAAGACTGTACACCCAGTGACCATGAATGAAAACACCACCTACACTAATATCTGAGGACCTTCAAGGTCATTCGTCAGTTTTCATTTCTTTCCTTTAGTGAATGGGTCTTCTGGATGTTTGCTTCAACTATGTCTGAAAGTGCAAAAGGTGCTTTGTGTTCCTGTTTAAGATAAATCGCATAGAAAGCAACACATGGTTTTATGGTTGTATCAATGATCTAAATATGATGTGTGCTTGTTTGTTTTAGTTTTCCTTGTTTTCCTGCTATATTTGCTTGCACTACGTTTTAACACCACACGATGACCCTTGCATTTCACAATTAGTTTCCTTTAAACTTTAATCTATTTAACAAAAATTAAAACAAAAGGTTTATTACCTTCCAGGTTTCACTCATATACATGTATATGTTTAGCATATTAGTGTAGTTGTCGATCATACACATTACGACCAGAGCTAAACGTGCAGGTTTCTAAATCCGAACAAACCATTTTCTGTTCAGCATTGATAAAAATAAAACGTCTTGATCAGTATTGTCAAAGATGGTGATTTCTGTTTCTGCTTTTTGTTGGGGCTTCCGTTTTTCGTTTAGAGAGTATTTAGTACAACGATTTCATGTTTGCATGTATGTGGTTTATATGACCAGTCACCATACTTCTTTCGCTCTTATTATGTTCAGCATATGATTTGATTGCTTACCTCTTACTTAGATCCATATAACTAGGAGGAATGTGTGCCGCCGGGACCGCAATAGCACCGGAAATTCCAGGGTGGATTTATTGGACAACCAGACGCGTTCGTATTACGTGAGCATGTGGGATCAACTAATGTCAACGCGGGTATAATGAGTAGGACATAGGATTCATTGAGAGACGATATCATGCATTCCACCGTACTCTGGTTCCCTCGTGTATTACACTGCCTCCATGCAAACATATTTCAAACCAGCCCAAGTAATGTGTCAACGTTTTCTAGAGTTTATAATTACTTCATCCCAGAGGCATCATGTAGTTGCACAGAAGAAGCCGTGCCCATATCCAAGAACATCACTGTGAGTTAGTGTACTCAAGAGTTTGCATTATTGGCATGTGTGAAACAGGACGCCATTGGCAGACAACCTATTTTAACTATAATCACACGATTTCAACTCAAGTCTCCTAAATGTGACAAATGGCTTGATGATTAATGAAAACAGACTGGTGCGCATTACGTTTCTTGTATTGCAACGTTATTATGCTGTGGCATTGTACGCACGCAGTTCAAGCCCCATAAACTCTGAAGTTTCACCGAACTGTTCCTCGACCTTGTGAATGATCCATGCACTGTTTGTACATCCATTATAATGAAGGTTTGGTTGGTACACTTCGGTCACCAGTACTACACGAACTTGGTGGTTTTCAGTTTCATTCAAATAACAAAGATGCAACAGGGTAATTTACAATACATGTGTTTTTACAAATGTTAGACGATAAAACGCATGCACAGAGTATTATACAAATACATTCAAAATATTGCATTGAACTTAAAAACAACTGTGTACATGTAATTAAAACCATTATCTAATTGCGCATGCTTTTGAGAAAACAATCAGGGCTTCTTGATTAAATGTTTACTTATTACCTTTAACGGTAGTATTTTAACTGTCTTTGGCATGTTGTGTCTTATTACTGTTGGTTCTAGCTAACAAGTTTATGTCTGACCCCAACAACTAGGTAACGAAGAGTCATTATAAAAGCAATAATTACACCATTATGTAAATAAAATAGATCTATAACATATTCGGATCAAAATTTAGAAAAGAAGTACGGAGTTTTCATGCATTTGAAAGATATCTACAAATTAAAGTGAATATCGAACGTGAAATTGACGTACCCAAAAACTAAACACAACATACATAAAAATTATATACATAACGGACATTTTTATCGCAACATCAATGCCATTTAACCACACTACTGTAACTGTAAAATGACCAACAATATTCACAGATTAGTCTACTTTTTTCTAGTTTTAGTACTTCTTTTAAAAACATAAAACCAGCAACTGGGAACGCAATCTGCGGCACAGATCATACGTATATAACATATGTTGTATTACAAAGTTTAAGGGCACTGTGATTTGTGTTAACTATTATTCAATGCGTCATATGGCCACCATATGTCATTGTATTTTGCATTTGTTTCAATTAAATATTAAAAACTACAACCAGGTGCCCAGTACATGAAACACGTAGCAATGTTCATCATAGCCTTCGAGCACTGATCAGCCAGTACAAACACCGGATTATACTAGTACATCGACCTTACTACTTCCTAAAACATTAGATTGCATTGACATTTGGCCATATGTGACAAACAAACAGGTAATAGAGAACATAATGTAATTACACCAGAGCAATCCAGATTAGCAACATTCATTGATTTCATTGACACAGGGAAAGCAGGGCACTGTTACTAACTAAATTTATGAGGAAATGTGTGCGTGCAGGCGTGCGTGTGCGTGTGTGCGTGCGTGCGTGCGTGCGTGCGTGCGTGTGTGCGTGCGTGTGTGCCTGCACGTTTGTGTGCTGAAACACAATATACTGTGGTCTAACTCCTATACTTGTGAGTTGATCCTGTTGACACCTAAGCATT
>Ga0224511_10000180_pt1 | contig 24609 bp, 19 predicted proteins | sample SF_May12_sed_USG_2_FD_169988 | JGI IMG/M metagenome (GOLD analysis project Ga0224511, IMG submission 169988) | Sediment microbial communities from San Francisco Bay, California, United States - SF_May12_sed_USGS_8_1 | ecosystem: Environmental > Aquatic > Marine > Sediment | place: USA...
CATCAAGCTCTATAGTTTCAACATCTAAAATCCCTTCCAGATTGGTGGCTCTAATTAAGTCTAATGGAATCATTACCTCATTATTTTCTGAATCATCATTGACAGATTTATATTCATGCAAAGCTATATTATCAACACCAAGGTCATATCGAATCACAGCATTGCTTACATCTGTAATGTGTACATGACCTTCAATATTACTTTTATCAATATTGGCGTGTAACTCATCCAGGTAAATGCTATGGAAATCGGTTTTAAACATTGCTTCCATTGAAATGTTTTTTAAGCTTTTTTCATTAGCCATTACTGGAAACTCTATATCCAGTTGTTTTGCCAGCTCTGCAGCTTCAAATGCTTTAACTTTTAAAGGCCCCTGAATAATGGGCACAGAAAAAATATTCTCAACATCAAAGACACCACTCAAGATCAAACCGAAAATACTAAAACGTGTTTTTGTCAGTTTTGCTGTATTTTCCTGCCAGTTGATGTGGCTATCTGAAACCATGGCAAATGAAATCTTTTTATTCTCTTCACCGGGCAACAGCGCTTTAACAGATACCTTTAATTTATTGGCGTTAAATGTAGGCGAGTCATCATTAAACTCAAGATTTGATTTAATAGAAACTAAAGCCTGCCATTCTGGCTGATTGCTTTCTATATAGGCTTTTAAAGTCACCGGCAAGGGCTGGCCTTTAACAACCGCCTCTGTAACAAGGCTCATTTTTGATATATTAAATTGCTTACCTGTGCTGGCATCAAGCCAGCTGAATCCGGCATCTTCTAGTTCTATACCACCTATAACCAGACCAGCAAGGCCGTATTTTGATTCAACGCTTTCGCTTTCGGATGCGCCTGAAAGATCAGACCAGTTATTGACACCGGCTTCATTGGTTTCAAAATCCACCACCATGCGATGCATCACCAGTTTGTCGATATCAAGTCGCTTTTGAAGTAGCGGAACAATTTTTACCCTGACATCAAACCTGCCAATAGTCGCAAAATTTGTTTTACTAAAACCGGGGCTGTTCTGAATAGACAAATCATTAAGCTTTATTCCAATCCATGGATAAACTGATATATCAACGTTACCCTTAAGAGTAACAGTCCGACCAATAATACTACTTACTACTTCAGCGACTTCTTCTTTATATTGATTGGCATCAAAGGTATAAATAAATGCCGCCAGTGCCAGCAGTATTAGTAATAAAAATATAAAAATGTATTTAAATAGTTTCTTCAAGTTATTATTTTCCTTAACTATTTTATGACAACAGCAATAGAATTGATCAACTCTTTACTAATCCATAATTTATTATAATAGTACAAGCAAATATAATTATTAGAAATAAGATCAATCATCTTGACCAGCTATTGCTTTACGGGCACAACCATTATCTCAATACGACGATTTTTTGACCTGCCCTGCTCAGTGTCATTGGAAGCAATGGGTCTTAATGAACCAAGGGCGCGGGATTCCAGGCGAGACTCAAGCACATTGTGTTCTGCCATGTAATGCAACACTGTCAGAGATCTTGCCGATGACAACTCCCAGTTTGTTTTATATTTTTTAGCCAGGCCGCCCTTTATAGGCACATTATCACTATGACCTTCAATCACGATATTAATATCATCGCGTTTAGAAAAGGCCTTAGATAATCTACGAAGAATGACAGCACCGCTGTTACTTAATTGACTACTGCCAGATGGAAATAATACAGTCGCTGCCAGGGTAATTTTTACACCCTTAGTGTTCTGCTCTAACTGAATCTGATCTTTATCTCGTTCTTTTTTATTTATAACTTTGAGCAATTCCTTATACATGGCATTGCTACGCGGCTGGTATTTAATTGTGAATACCAGATCATTTACATTCTTTCCATAATAGGTAATGGTGTTATTGCGTTTAACCCACTTGCCTTTTCTATTAGATTGATAACTAATAATATTAAAATTCTGTGGAAATACCCAGGCATAAACTAACTGTGAAAAATTATCTGGCTTGTTCCAGACACCATAGTGATTATCAGCCATTCGGGTTTTACCATCCCAATTACTGTAAGTATATACACCATCTTCACTAATATTGATTTCTGACTCACTGTGCAGCTCACCCTGTATCAATGTCGCATAACTACCAGAGGAAATTTTCATCAAATCATAACCAGTCTGTGAGCTGGTATCCCATTTGTAATCATTAGGGTAAATATATAAATAGTCTTTTAGGTATTGCTCAGGAGCCTGACTGTGCTCTTTATTGAACCAGATATCGTAACTGGGGCTGCTGGTTCTTGTCGTGTCGTAACGGACATAGGCTTTGCCATCATCATTGAGGAAAATTATTTTCTCACTGATCACCTGCAGTGCATATGCGTAAGAGAAAAAACAACTGGATAAAATTGTTACAGATAAAGATTTTATCGATAATAAAATGAGTTTTTTCATAAACACCTATTCTAATTCAGACATATTTTGCTCTATGGTAACAGACCTGGTGACTGTTTAATTATCTACTTTAAAACAGGGAACTATAAACTTTTAATCGCTTCTTCTGTCAGTTCACGGCCTCTTTCTTCCTGCTGTAGATCCCACAGATGTTTATATAAGCCCTGATTATCCAGCAACTGTTGATGCGTACCCTGTTCTTTTATTTTTCCATTTTCCAGCACCAGTATCTTATCGGCATCAACAATGGTTGAGAGCCGATGAGCAATCACCAACGTGGTGTGATGTTCTGCAACCAGCTTCAATGAACTTAATATCTGTTGTTCCGAGTGTGAATCAAGCGATGATGTGGCTTCATCAAACACCAGGATTTTAGGATTTTTCAAAACGACGCGGGCAATCGCTAATCTTTGTTTTTCACCACCCGATAATTTCAGGCCACGCTCACCGACTATGGTTTTATATTGGTCAGGTAAACTGTGAATAAAGTCATGCATGTTTGCCGTTGCCGCTGCCTGCCTGATCTCATCATCAGTGGCACTGAGTTTGGCGTATCGAATATTGTGTTCAATACTCTCATTAAACAAAACGGTATCCTGAGGAACTATTCCAATGTTTTTACGCAAACTTTCCTGGCTCACTGAGTTGATAGTCTGGCCATCAATTTTGATAGCACCGGAATCCACTTCATAAAAACGAAATAGTAACCTGGCTAGCGTTGACTTACCTGCACCCGATGGTCCTACAATCGCAACTTTTTGTCCCGATTCAATATCAAAAGAAATATCATTGAGAATTTGTCGATCAGGACCATAAGAAAAAGATACATGCTGGAACTCAATATAGGCTTTATCAATTTTTAAATCACCTGCGTCTTTGGCATCATTGATTTCTGCTTCAGTATCCAGCAATTTTTGCATTGAGTCCATATCGGCCAGTGCATACTTCAACGCTCGATAAATAATGCCGAGAAAACTCAGTGGTAAAAAAAGCTGCAACATCATGGCATTAACCAGCACCAGATCACCCAGTGTCATAACACCATCAACCACACCCTGTGTGGCGAAAATCATCATAAAAGTGACGCCGATGGCAATCACTGCTCCCTGACCAAAATTGAGTGCTGACATTGAACCCTGACTCTTTATCGCCGCCTCTTCCCACTCAGCCAGCGTGTCATCAAAGCGTTTTAACTCATAAGCTTCATTATTAAAATACTTCACTGTTTCGTAATTCAACATACCATCAACAGCCAGTGTGTTTGACTGTGACTCAAGGGTATTCATCTCATGTCGAAAATGCATGCGCCAGTTGGTCACCGACAGAGTAAATAAAACATAAACCAGGATAGTAACAAAAGTAATAATCGCAAATTTGGCTTCGTATTGACCCAACAGGATGATAGCAACGAAAGTGAACTCGGCAATCGTTGGAATAATATTGAACACCAGATAATTCAGGATAGAACTCAGGCTATTTGTTCCCCGCTCCAGATCACGCGTAATACCACCGGTTTTCCTGTCCAGGTGAAAACGGAGTGACAATGTGTATAAATGTTTGAGTACACGCTGAGAAATCATTCGCATCGAGTGGTAGCGAACTCGGGCAAATAGTGCATCCCTTAACTCATTGAACAGGCTAGCCACCAGTCGTAGGCCACCATAGATAAGCAATAAAATCAGTGGCAAGGTTAATAGTTGATTACCGGCCTGGCCCTGATCCAGTGTATCCACAATTTCCTTAAGCGCCAAAGGCATACCAACCACCGCCAGCTTGGATAAAACCAGGCAACTCAGCGACAATCCAACACGCCCCTTAAAATCCCAGATATAGGGAAGCAGTCGTTTGATATTACTCCAATCTTTACGATTGCCATGAGGTTTTTCAGTGAAACGATAGAACATAGATGAGGCTACAGATGTTTGGCGTGATTGCCGTATTAGGTTAAAGTTCGGGGATGATTATATCTAAAAAATACCAACTCGTTTTAGTTTCGCTGATCAGCCTGTTAATAATCACAGCCTGTGACAATTCAGATAAATCCCATGGTAAAAAAAGGAATAAGCCTTCACACCTTGTTGAAGTCAGCCAGATCAGTCCACGCCCTGTCAGCCATGAACAAATTTTAAGCGGCACACTGGAAGCAACCACCTCAGTCCGGCTTCATAACGAAGAAGCTGGCCAGATTACTCAAATCCCCTTCCACGAAGGTGATGTTGTTAAACAGGGCACACTTTTAATTGCACTCGACAGCGACATGATCAAAGCCGAACTCGACAAAGCTATTGCACAACGCCAGCAGGCAAACATCGACTATAAACGCCTGAAAAAACTCTTACCCAGAAAACTGGCTTCTGAAGAGGAAGTGGCGCGCAGCTTGACCACACTCAATATCGCCAAAGCTGAACAGCAGCTGCAACAACTGCGCATGGACCGAGCAAATATCAAGGCCCCCTTTGATGGTGTTATTAGCCAGCGCAACAACGAGCCGGGCGATGCGGTGAACGCACACAGTCATATTTTAAGTTTAATCAAGCCCGACAGTCTGCTCATCAAGGTTAACGTCTCCGATCAATGGTTATCATTAGTCAGCAAGGGTGATGCTATGCAACTGACTATCGATGCGCTTGGTGATTCAGAGCATACCGCCTACATCGAGCGCATCCACCCCGCTATTTCAACTACCACGCGTAAAGGTACTATCGAGCTTGTACTACGACCAGTTCCCAAGCAGGCTCGTGCGGGTCAGATGGCGCGCATCCACTTTAAATCACCTGCCACTGAACGACTGGTCATTCCAACACATACTGTGCATCACGATATCGACGGTGCCTATGCTTACCTGGCCACCACCAATGATAAGGGTAATAGCATTGCACACAAAACGGCATTAAATAAAGGCCTGCAGTTTGGTGAATGGACAGAAATCATTTCAGGTATCAAGGTTGGTGACCAGCTCATTACTAAAGGTTTTCTCGGTTTGCGAGAAGGCAAAGTTATTACCATCGTTGAACCCAAAGCAAGCTCTGACGATAGTAGCTCGGACAACAACGCACCATGAAGCAAACGATACGCACAGGTGGCCTTGCTGCCTGGTCGATTCATAATCCCGTTGGCATTAGCATGCTTGCACTCACCGTTGTGGTGATCGGTTTTTTTTCACTGGGACGACTTGGCGTTGATTTACTACCAAACATCATCTATCCAGAAATTCGTGTGCGTATTATGGATGAAGGTGTGCCTGCCACCATCATGGAAGATCAGATTACCCGCCAGCTGGAAGAACAATTAGCCATTACCGAAAATGCCATTATGGTGCAGTCATTTTCCAGAGAAGGCCTGAGCCAGGTCAACCTGAGCTTTCCTTACGGCACTGATATCGATATAGCTTTACGCGATGCCAGCACACGACTTGACCGGGCCAAACGTTTTCTACCAGAGACCATTGATCCACCGATTATTTATAAACGTGACCCTGCACAGATCCCAATTTTTGAACTCATACTCAGTTCAAACGAGCTCAACCCCATCGAGTTACGCAGCTGGGCTGATTATACTTTTTCAAAATGGTTTCTCAATTTACCCGGCGTTGCTGCCGTAGAAGTGGGCGGTGGCCTGGAACGTGAGATCGCCATCATCGCCGATCAGGACAGGCTTGCAAACATCGGCATGACCGTAAGCGACATTGCCGAAATCATCCAGAGTGAAAATTACGATGCACCCGGCGGCCAGCTGCAAAGCACCACACAAACTATCAGCACCCGTAGTCAGGGTCGATTTGGCTCTATTGAAGCCATACAAAACCTGCCCATATGGGTTAACGGATTAGATCAAACAGGCAATCAACAGCTCGGCGACTTCGCCAATATTATTGACAGCCATGAAGAAGAGCAGTTACGCATTCGTTTAAACAAAACTCCCGGTGTAAAAGTCTCTATCCAGAAACAGCCGACGGCTAATACCATTGAAGTTGTTAACATGGTTAAACAACGCATTGAATGGTTAGAACAACGCAGCCTGATTTCTCAGGGCATCTCTTTTAACTATGTCAGTGATCAATCGGTCTTTATTCGACACGCTCTGAAAAATGCAGAAATGGCGGCTATCATCGGCACGCTACTGGCGATGACTGTGATCTATCTTTTTCTTGGCAGCATACGACGTACGCTCATCATCGGCACCGCTATTCCTCTGGGCGTCCTCGTTACCTTTACCATCATGGCCATTAACGGGCTAACGCTGAACATTATGACACTGGGCGGCCTTGCCCTGGGCCTGGGTCTTCTCATCGACAGCACCATTGTTATGCTAGAAAACATTACACGCCATCAACACGAAAGCGATATAGACAGTGAATATGCAATCAAGGCCGCTGCTGAAGTTAACAGCCCGATTATTGCATCAGCAGGCACCAACCTTGCCGCAATACTGCCCTTCCTGTTTATCGGCGGTCTGACTGGATTATTATTTCAGGAACTCATTATTACAATTTCATCGGCGATGTTAGCGGCGGTAGTAGTTGCACTCACCTTGGTACCCGCACTGGGTGCAAAAATAAAACACGGAGGCAGACAGGGTTTTACATTTATAAATAACTGGCTGCATTCATTAAAACATCAGCACAGCAAACTGATTCAACACTGCATCAAAAACTCATGGAAAACTTTATTGTTTTTTATCGGCATACTTTTTCTTTCGCTTTTTACCTTGATGCAAAGCGGCAGTTCCATGCTACCTTCAATGGATGATGGACGCATCACTATTTACATTAGTGGCGACACTGACATTCAACTCAGCGATGTCGATGCAACCACAGAAATTATCGAAGACATGCTACTTGAACAGGAAGAGGTTAGCACCGTATTCGCACTTTCAGGCGGTCGTATATTTGGGCGCTCACAAACTATCACTCCGAATAAAAGCACATTAGTCGCACAACTTGTACCGAGTGACGAACGCCAGTTAAGTAGTCAGGCATGGGTACAGAAGATACAGAAAAAAATAAACCAGCTTCAACTGACTGGCTATAAAATAAGAATGCGCGTTAGTGGTGTTCGTGGTCTGCACATGGGTCATGGTCAGGATGACATCAGCTTAAGGATTCAGGGCGATGACCTTGAGGTACTACAAAAACTGGGAACACTGGCAACAGAAAAATTACAGACTATTAAATCAATACGAAACGTTCAACACACTTATGAAGAAAGCAGCGATGAAATAAAAGTTGTCATTGATCGACAACGCGCCTCCGACCTGGGCATTCGTGCCGACCAGTTAGGACAGGCATTACGTATTGCTATTGATGGCATTGTTGTATCAACTTATATCGAGGGCGATAAAGAATTTAATATTCGTCTAAGATTACCTGCTGGTGATACCTCAAACATCGAAGCACTAAAAAATATTTTAATTAGCTTCCGTGATTCACAGGCAATACACCTTGGCGATGTCGCCACTATTGAACATGGACCCACACCCAGCGAGATTATGCACGATCAACAACAGCGCATCGTTGAAATCAGTGCATCCCTAAACGAAAACGCCAGTCTTAGTGAAGTCACTGAAGAAATTGAAAAACAGATGCAGGACTTTGAATTGCCCGATGGTTACGCCATGTACGACAGCGGCAGCAACAAGATGTTACAAAGCGGACAAAAAGCCGGTGCTCAAGTTTTGTTTCTCGCCATCTTCCTGGTATTTGCGGTGATGGCGATACATTATGAATCACTACGAAACCCCTTAATTATTATCAGCGGTGTACCCTTTGCCGCCATTGGTGTTGCTTTTGGTCTAGGCCTGTTCGACATGGCGATTTCCATGCCCGTCTGGCTGGGTCTGATCATGCTGGCCGGTATTGTCGTTAACAACGCCATTATGCTGGTTGAACAAATCGAAATTGAACGTGAACACATCAGTGATGTTCATCAGGCTATTACACAGGCAGCCAGTTTACGCCTTCGCCCTATTCTCATGACAACACTGACTACCGTTTTTGGTATGTTGCCCCTGGCCATTGGCATAGGTGAAGGTTCAGAAATGTTGCAACCTTTGGCCTTTGTTATTGTATGGGGCTTAAGTTTCTCCATGCTAGTTAGCCTGATATTAATTCCATCCATGTATCAACTCTTCCATTTAAAAAAAATCTAACCCTCTCTTAATCATTAAGTTTAGCCATAAACTTGTTCATTGAAGTTATAAGAACTATAAATAGATGAGAAAAACTAAATACACAAAATCACCAGGCTGGCGGTAATACTAAATGACACAAATTATTGAACCTACTTTTCGAGAAAGTGTTGATCTAATGGTCGACAGGGCTATGTCAGTAATAGGGCTTGATGATGGTACCGCCACTGCAATTAAATCCTGCAACTCTGTTTTACAGGTTCAGTTCCCGGTAAAAATCCGTGGAAAAATAGAAGTATTCACCGGTTGGCGTGCAACCCACAGTTCTCATCGTTTGCCATCAAAGGGCGGTATACGTTATGCCAATTATGCCTGTCAGGATGAAGTGGAAGCGTTGGCCGCTTTAATGACCTATAAATGTGCCATTGTTGATGTCCCTTTTGGCGGCTCCAAAGGCGCACTGCTCATCGACCCTTCTCAATATGATCGTGATGAAATGGAAATGATCACGCGTCGCTTTGCACATGAATTAATTCGTAAAGGTTTTCTCAGCCCTGCCACCAACGTACCTGCCCCTGATGTCGGCACTGGTCAAAGAGAAATGGCCTGGATTGCTGATACCTACAAACATCTACATCCTGAAGATATTAATTACATCGCCTGCGTCACTGGTAAACCATTGCATCATGGTGGTATTCAGGGTCGCGTATCAGCAACAGGTCGTGGTGTGCAGTTTGCAATACGTGAATTTTTTCGGCATCCAGATGACGTTCAGTCTGCCAAAATGACCGGTTCACTGGATGGTAAAACCTGTGTTATTCAGGGTCTGGGCAATGTTGGTTATCATGCGGCAAAATTTCTTAGCGAGGAAGATGGCGTTATCATCACCGCCGTGATAGAACGTGACGGCGCTTTGATTAATGATCAGGGCATTAATATCGAAGACCTATATCAACATATTAACGAACATGGCTCAATTAGTAACTTCCCAGGTGCCAGACTCGAAGAAAATGGTTCAGCCTTACTTGAAAAAGAATGCGACATTCTTATACCCGCCGCACTGGAAAGCCAGATCACTTTAGAAAATGCAGACCGAATTAATGCCAAACTTATTGTCGAAGCCGCCAATGGCCCAATCACCTACGGCGCAGATGAAATCCTGAATAAAAAAGGCATTATCATTATTCCCGATGCCTATGCCAACGCAGGTGGCGTTACCGTTTCCTACTTCGAGTGGATTCGAAATATTTCACACATCAGAATGGGTCGCATGCAAAAACGTCACGACGAAACCCAGGGCATGCAAATGGCATCCATGCTAGAAGAACTCACAGGTTCAAAAATTTCTGATAAGTTAAAAAAATCCGTCGCCCATGGTGCCGATGAACAGGATCTGGTTTGCTCAGGCCTGGATGACACCATGCGAACCGCCTACCAGCAAATTCGCGAAACTCTTATTAAAAACGAAAATATCCATGATCTGCGCACTGCTAGCTATGTTACCTCTATTAACAAGATTGCACGTTCGTATTTAGATGTAGGCATCTATTAAATCCTTGCTTGAGCAAAGACGCTAAAGCACAAAGAAACATAAATAAATTCAGATTGCTGATAAGACACAAACCACATATGACGTGATGCGGTTTTATTGTTCAGTAATTTAGTATTGTATGATTATTGAGGTTTTCGCACCCGAAACAGTACTCTGCGTTTATTGCACTCTACTTACTAGACTTTTTTCAAAAGCTGTCTATATTCTTAATAACTCTATAATTAACAAGGATATTAAGATGCCTTGCAAGCGATTTCAAACATGCCCTCTGTTTAATTTTTTTTCATCACATCCAATACTTAATTTGTGGCGTATCGAGTATTGTGACAAACCTGATAATAGCCATTGTGCTCGTTTTCAAAACTCATCCAAAGGTATATCTAACCCTGTATCGATGTTGCCCAACGGAAATCTGGTAGAAAGTGCACCATTAACATTGCTCAATGCTGTCACAAAAAATCGTGTGCATCTGGTTAAAAACGTCCTATCTAATATAAATTTTGATATCGATTTTCAAGATATTAATGGAACCACTGCATTAATGATAGCAGCAGAACATGGGTACCCTGAAATGCTTAAAATCATAATGGAGCATGGAGCTAATATAGATATTAAAAATTATAATAATGAAACAGCCCATGATATTGCAATGAAAAAGAATCACACGGAAATTATGAATTTATTGCAAAAAGTAGAAATTACAGATTTATTACAACAAAATTAATAATTTGTTCTCTGGGTTAAATAATATCTGGTGTTCTAAAAAATAATTAACAGTAGAGCTCAACACAATGATTGAATATGCAAATTGGTGGATTACGGCAATATCCCTGGCAAGTATTACATTAATATTCTGGATTATATTTAAACGTCCACTGGGGGTATCAGGCAGTTGGGGACGTGTTGTGTTATGGAAAAGTGAGTCATTAATTACTAAAGTTGATAACCCGATCTATGCTCACTCTCAGACCATGGTCAATTCTTTGATGGCAGCAACAATAGAAGCCTTTGGTGAAAAAGCTGTACAAAAAGCTCTTGATGATCACAAAGGGCCAATACCAGGCCTTTCAGAAATCTCTAATTCATTAGCAGTGGAAAGACGGTTACCATGGACCGGGCACTTATTATTTTTACTAATGCTTCCTGTCGGTGGATTTATCACTTCATATGCAATGGGGAATTTTCATATACAGTTTAATTTAGGCGAACTCCACCGTAGCTTATTTGGCACAGGATTTTCTTATGCCCTGACCTTAATTGTTGGTGGCATTTTAGTTGGCTTTGGTACACAGTTAGCTGGTGGTTGTACTACTGGGCACGGAATAAGCGGCATATCGAGATTAATCCCCGCAAGCTTGATCGCAACATGTAGTTTTTTTGGTAGTGCGGTGGTTGTATCGTTACTTTTAAAATTTCTATAAGGAAAATATTATGAAATCTACCTATGTAACTCATTTTTTTATGGCAATTTTTGGTTTATTGATGGGCGGTATAATGGTTTACACTGGTTTCAGTAACTTTAATGAAGTGCATAACATGTTTGTGTTCGAAGATTTTCGACTCTTATTTGGTTTTGCGGGCGCAGTAGCTATCTCAGCGACAGGTTTTGCATTATTACCTAGAACATATCCTAAAAATAAGCGTAAGTTTGACGGGACAATATCAGGTGGAACCATGTTTGGCGTAGGCTGGGCAATTACCGGGGCCTGCCCAACAATTGCTTTGGCACAAATTGGTCAGGGTCAATTAGCAGCTATCTTTACTGTTGCCGGAATATTTTTAGGTGTCTGGCTCTATCGTCGTCTAAGCACAGGCTCAATTAATCTAGGTAATGAAATTTGTGGTGAAGATTAAAAGATGAACGCGGATAAAATAAAAAAAACTATTCGCGCAAAGGCGCAAAGAAAACATGAATAAATGTACGAACCGCATCTGTCAAGAGAGGTTTATTGGTTAATATTTTGGCGCGTGTAAAATTATGCGTTTGATGCGGTTCATAAACTCAACACTTCCAACAGTATTTTTTATTTTTTTAAAGAGACTTGCCCCTTAACCTTCGGTTTTCTTTTCTTCGCGCCTTTACGTCTTTGCGCGAGAGGGTTTTAATCTGCATTTATCCACATTCATCTATGGATGTCATGTTTTTAACCATCTGCCACCCTTTTAGGATACTGCCACTACGCCCACAACAGGTTAAACTCTGGCCTCATGATTCAATTTAAAAATCTCAGCCTGCGGCGCGGGGCTAAATTACTGTTTGAGCAGGCCAGTCTGCAAATTCATCCAGGGCAAAATGTCGGTATCACTGGCGCTAATGGTACTGGCAAGTCCAGTCTATTTGCTTTAGTTCTTGATGAATTGCACGCTGACGTGGGCGATTGTCTTTGTCCTAAAAACTGGGTGATTGCCCATGTAGCGCAGGAAACTCCAGCTGATTCACGCTCGGCACTTGATTATGTGTTAGATGGTGATGTTGAGCTGCGTAAGGTTGAGGCTGATTTGGCTGCGGCTGAAAGCGAGGATGACGGTCTCAAGCTCGCCAGTCTACATAGCCATTACGATAATATTGGTGGTTACACTGCCCACAGTCGTGCCGGACAGTTGCTGTATGGTCTGGGTTTTAAAGCGGGTGATGAGCATCGTGCTGTGACTGAATATTCCGGTGGTTGGCGGATGCGTCTCAACCTGGCGAAGGCACTGATGTGTCGTTCTGATTTGTTGTTGCTCGATGAGCCGACCAACCATCTCGATTTAGATGCGGTTATCTGGCTGGAAAACTGGCTGAAAAATTACTCCGGTACGCTGTTATTGATTTCACACGACCGTGACTTTCTTAATAATGTTGCGACTCACATTGCCCATATTGAACATCAACGCATTGCGCTTTATACAGGCAACTATACCGCCTTCGAACGCATACGCGCTGAACATTTGGCGAACCAGCAGGCCAATTATGAAAAGCAGCAGCGTGAGATCAAACACATTCAATCTTATGTTGATCGTTTTCGCGCACAGGCGACCAAGGCTAAACAGGCACAAAGTCGCTTAAAAGCACTAGAGCGCATGGAAGAGATTGCACCCGCGCATGTTGATTCACCGTTTCATTTTTCATTACTGGAACCGGGGAAACGCCCCAACACATTAATGCGTTTAGAAAATGTTGCAGCCGGTTATAACGATGTCCGCATCATTGATGGCGTTGACTTAACTATCACGCCCGGTGACCGCATTGGCCTACTGGGGCCGAATGGTGCGGGCAAATCAACACTGATTAAATTACTTGCGGGTTCATCGCTGGATGCAAGCATCAACATTCAACATGGTGAACGTGAAGTCGGCAGGGAAACCAAAATCGGCTATTTTGCACAGCATCAGCTAGAGCAGTTACATCCTGAACATTCCCCGGTAGAACATTTAAGGCAACTCAACCCGCAGGCACGTGAAGCGGATCTGCGAAATCATCTTGGTGGGTTTGGTTTTTCTAATGATATGGCACTCAGTCCGGTCGCCCCTTTTTCAGGTGGTGAAAAATCACGACTGGTTTTGGCTATGCTGGTCTATCAGCGTCCTAATATATTATTACTCGATGAGCCAACCAATCACCTTGATCTAGAAATGCGTCAGGCACTCGCCACAGCTTTGCAGGAATTCAGCGGCGCTATGGTTATCGTCTCACATGATCGCCATCTACTGCGTGTCACCTGTGACCAACTGTTGCTGGTTCACGACCAGCGTGTTGAAGAGTTCCCGCTCAGTATGGATGATTATCCAAAATGGTTGAGCGAACAAAACAAAATAACTCAACAACCAGAAGATACATCACCAACAGCTTCAGTCGCCAATAATGCCAGTTCCAAAAAAGATAAAAAACGCCAGGAAGCCGAGCTGCGTAAAAAACTCCAGCCACTGACCAAAAAAGTCAATGCTGCAGAAGCCAGGCTCGACAAACTCCACGCTGAGCAAACCGAACTGGAACAGCAACTTGCAGACCCTGATATTTACGCTGATTGCAACAAAAAGAGGCTACAGGATTGCCTACTCAAAAAGGCTGACATTGACAAGCAATGTGACACCACTGAAGAGGAATGGATGGAGGCCAGTGAAGAACTGGAGACATTACGTAAAAGCCTTTAATACCACGCGAAATATCAACATGTTATAAACCTCCTACACTCACCAGACAGCCTCTATTCCTTCAGCTTTATGGCGTTATAGGGCTTGAATTCATGTTAGAATGTTGCTATTAATTACACGAATAGCAATAGCGGAGAAGACCATGTCTGACGTTCAATTCAATAATCAACTCTCTGACGAAATCAGCGTTTCACCAGAAGCCATCCAGCAACTACTTGCTATTACTGAAGCCGAAGAAGGCGTTGCTGGTGTGCGTATTTTTGTTTCTGGCGGTGGATGCAGTGGCATGACTTACGGCATGACTTTTGTCGACCGCTCTACCGATTACGACTGTGAATGGACAAAAGACGGTCTGAAAGTTTTTGTCGATATCGTAGCTCTGGGCTACCTGAAAGGTGTGGAAATTGATTATCAAACACAGGGTTCTAGTGCTAGCTTCGTCTTCAAAAATGTATTCGCTCAAACCGGTGGCTCAGGCGCCTGCGGTGGTTGTGGCGGTGCTCAATAGATCGGTCTACTCCCACCTGATTTACACCCTGATTCCCGCCCTGTGCGGGAATCATTGGTTTTACCCCCAGTAATTACGTAAAACCCGATATCATGAAACAACGCTTTCTGCTCATAGCCCAACCCAACAGCTATCGTATCGCCCCTTACATCAAAGCCGCACAACGCATGGGACTGGAAGTACTCATCGCTTCTGCTGGCCAGCACTCTCTCATTACCGAAGTTCACGCTGGCATACACATTGATTTGAATGATATTTCCGCTTCGGTTAAAACCATTCTAGAAGAAGCCAACAAGCAAGCCTTCGCTGGCGTACTGGGTAGCGATGACAGCACCGTTGAACTGGCGGCGACAGTCGCGGCTGAATTAGGTCTTCCCCACAATCCTCCCGAAGCCGCTCGAATGTCCCAACGTAAAGATCTGGCGCGATGCCACCTTTCACTTGCTAACGCCGCCGTACCCATTAATTGTTTACTTGATTTAAATTTACCCATAAAAAAACAAATGGCGGGCCTGCCCTGGCCATGCGTCATCAAACCGTTAAACCTGTCCGCTAGCCGCGGTGTAATACGTGTTAATAATGAACAGGAATTTACCGAAGCCTGTGCTCGCATCAAAAAAATTATTGCACACTGCAATGATGAGTTTGAACGCACACATGTACTCATCGAAGAATATATCGACGGCATTGAAATCGCTTTTGAAGGTTATTTAAAAAATGGTGAACTCCACACACTCACTATTTTCGATAAACCCGAACCACTCACAGGCCCCTACTTCGAAGAAACCATTTACGTCACACCTTCCAGACTAAGTAACGATATTCAGAAAAGCATTAAACAAACCGTGCAACAGGCCTGCAATATTTATGGATTAAAAACTGGCCCGGTTCATGCCGAACTACGCATTGATAAAAAAAACAGGCCCTGGATACTCGAAGTTGCCAGCCGCACCATTGGTGGCGACTGTGGACAAACACTCAATACCGATACTGGTTTTAATATTGAAGAACTCACCGTGGCACTGGCGATGAACAAAGATTATAAAATTGAAAGGGCAGAATGTTATCGCGGTGTGATGATGATGCCAATTAAAAAAGGCGGCATACTACGTCGCGTTGAAGGCATAAGTGAAGCAAGAAACATTAAATACATAGAAAGTGTCGATATTATTATTCGAGAAGGTAACGAACTGATTCCACTACCAGAAGGTAACCAGTACCCCGGTTATATTTTTGCACGAGCAGATTCACAACAAAAAGTAATTACTGCATTACATGAAGCTTTTTCAAAACTCAAAATTGTGGTTAGCCCAGTTTTTAGATGATAGTACGATAAGTAACTCTCCAATTAGCATTCAATATCAAATAATCAATACAAAACATTTTTAAAATTTAAAACACAGCTAGATACCTTAAAAAAAATATGTAAATAGATGCAATCTACTTGTATAGCAACGCTGTATTAGTATGCTATTCTGTATTCTATGAATATAATTGGACTTTTATTTATCGCGGCAGTTACACTCCTTTCAGGATGCAATAATGACGCTGAGTTTTCTTATACACCCCAATTCTCTGATACAAAGCACAGCTCAATAAAACAATATATTTTTGGAATACATCCACTACACAATCCACAACGCCTGCATGATGTTTTTGATCCTCTAATGCAGTATTTAAGCAACAATATTCCCAATGCAAAATTTAAGCTTGAAGCCTCACGTAACTATGCAGCCTATGACGAAAAACTCTATGCAAAAAAATTCGACTTTGGGCTACCCAACCCTTTTCAGACAATCAATGCCATCGACAAGGGATATAGGGTATTTGCCAAGATGGGGGACGATGAGAATTTCAGGGGAATTTTTTTAGTTCGTAAAGATAGCACTATTAAACAAACTACTGATCTAATCGGCAAAGCTGTTAGTTATCCGGCACCAACAGCATTAGCAGCTACAATGATGCCCCAATATTATCTGCAGACACATGGCGTTGATGTAATGAATGATCTCGATAATCGTTATGTTGGTTCTCAGGAGTCTTCTATTATGAACGTTTACCACGGTGATACTATTGCTGGCTCAACCTGGCCTCCACCGTGGATTGCACTCTCAAAGGAACGTCCAGAATTAGCACGTGAACTAAAGGTGATCTGGCAGACAGAACCACTATGCAATAATAGCTTTGTCGTATTACCAAGCGTTTCAAATAAAATTGTTAATCAAGTACAGTCACTCTTAATAAATCTCCACAAGAATGATGATGGAATGAAAATACTGGAAAAAATAATATTATCTCGTTTTGAGATTGCAGACAATGAAACCTATCAACCAGTACGGGATTTTGTAACTACTTTTTCTAGCACTATACGACCACTAAATCAGGAAAATAATTAATTTGTTTAGCCTATTACATAAATTTTGGACGGCATCGATAAAGCGTCAACTAATTCTTGGTATCGCACTGGTGCATGCGGTTTTAATGAGTATATTTGTCTTTGATCTTGTTGACAGACAACGTGAATTTTTACTAGAACAAAATGCCATCGAAGCCCAGTCACTAGCCAAGACACTCGCTGCCAATGGTACTTCATGGCTTATTGCCAACGACACACTCGGCATTGAAGAGGTAATCAACTCACAGAAGAATTTTTCAGGTTTAGAATATGCCATGTTCATCGATTTGGAGGGAAAGGTTCTTGGATATACAGATCGAAGTCAGGTCAATCGCTATATTAATGACCCTGTCAGTCTCAAGCTACTAAAGGCCCCTGCTGAGAACATTACTCTTCTTGATAATAATGTATTAATCGATGTCGCAGCCCCCATTTTAATTAATTCAAAACAAATTGGTTGGGCACGCGTTGGCATTAGCCGTAAAGGCATCACAGAGAACCTGATGTATGTCACCCAAAGTGGTGCACTCTATACATTTCTGGCAATTACTGTTGGTATCATATTCGCCTGGTTTATGGGGCGTGGGCTTACCTCAGGATTGAGACAGTTAAGCTCAATAACCCACGGTATCGCTGATGGTGATAGAAATATAAACTGTGATCTTAAGCGCCATGATGAATTAGGAGAACTTTCCGAAGACTTCAATAAAATGCTCTCCATTATCAAAAAAAGAGAAAGTGAACTAAGCAAAAATTTATCTCTACTGGATGCACTTCTCGACTCTGTTCCTGATGTCGTATTCTATAAAGATCTGAATGGTCTCTATATGGGATGTAATTCTGCCTGTGAAGCAATAATGGGTACAACTGAGAAGGATATTATAGGAAAAACAGACTATGACTTTTTTCCGAAAGAACTTGCTGAATTCTTTAGAGAAAAAGATCGCCAAATGCTTGCAAGTGGACGCCCACAGCATAATGAAGAATATGTAGATCATCCAGATGGCCGACGTATTTTACTACACACAGTTAAAACCCCTTTCTACACATCAAATAATGAACTAATCGGGCTAATCGGTATCGCACGTGACATCACCATTTTCCGAGAACAGGAAGAGCAGCTACGTAGCACACGAAAAATGGATGCGCTGGGAAAATTAACAGGGGGAATTGCACATGATTACAACAATCTCTTAGGCGTCATCCTTGGCTACTCCGAACTTCTTGAACAAAAACTGATCGACCAGCCTGCACTTAAAGACTACGTAGAAAAGATAATTGCTGCAGGACAACGTGGATCAACACTCACCAATAAACTACTCACATTTTCCAAAAATAAACCAGCAAAAATTAGCTGTATCAACATTAATGACCTGATTAATCGATCTTACCAAATGCTTGAGAAAACACTAACTGCATCTATTGAAATTAAATTAAATCTTGATTCTAACTTATGGAATACAAAACTTGACGCAGATGATTTTGACAATGCTCTTCTCAATATATGCATTAATGCTATGCATGCCATGAATAATAGTGGAAAACTACTAATCTCAACATCTAATATCACCTTAGATAAAGAAAGTTCCATTTCACTTTCAGTATCATCGGGTGATTATGTAATGGCTTCCATATCAGACTCTGGTACAGGTATTGACAAAGAGACCATTACAAAAATTTTTGATCCATTTTTCTCAACCAAAGGTGAGTTTGGAACAGGTTTAGGATTGAGCCAGGTATATGGATTTATTAAAAGATGTAATGGTGGTATTAATGTAGACTCTGAATTAGACAATGGAACAACATTCCATCTCTATTTTCCAAAAGACTCCAGCAAATACTCTACAGAATTAACTAAAAAAAATCACAACTCAACTCCAATTCTGACACAAGAGAAAACTATTTTAATTGTAGATGACGAAGATGCATTAGGCAGATTCATGCAGGAATTAATTTCAAATGCTGGATTTAAAACATTGCTAGCCTCAAGTGGATCAGAAGCAATAAATATCCTACATAATAAAAGCATCAATCTACTCCTCACTGATATCATTATGCCAAAAATGGATGGCCATCAGCTAGCTACTATCGCTAAGGAGATACAACCAGATATCAAAATTTTATTTACCAGTGGCTATAGTAACAATCTTCTTACAGAAGATAGTAATTTCGACTATGAAATTATCGAAAAGCCAATCAACTCTAGCGAGCTCATCGCCAGGCTTAATAAATTACTCACTGAGTAACTGTTACTACTATAATCATAAAATAAAATTAATACTCAAAAGGAGTAACTTTGTAAATATGCGGTAAGTAAAAAAACTATCAAGACATTATGATAATGCCGTTAAAATAGTCAGTTTATTAGATCATGCTGATGACATGTGAAAAGTTGAAACATTGAGCACGTAAAAGATATCAATACTATTCGAGAAGACAGAAAACTTATTTCTCCTACCTGAGTGAAATCAATATCCTGGTTACATTTTTTCGCGCGCAGACTTCCAACCGGAAGTCATTTAAGCATTACAGAAAGTTTTTTTCAAAACATGGGGTTATAGTTTCACTGGTGTTTCATCCTAAATAACTTATACAATATGATCTAGAAGTCTGCTATCAGCAAATAACGGGGTTTTCTATAAGAACAAAAATCAGGAACTTCCCTATCAAACCACAATATGACTATTGCCGGTAAATATCGTGGCGAGGTAAAGCTAATAAAGAAGAATAAATAAAAAATGGAGCCAGAATTTAATCTGACTCCATTTATTTTTTTCACAAATATGTCTTAAAGAACTCGTTTGAGCCTTTGCACTACTACACCCAAAAGTCCAATGGCTAAAAAGGCAAGTGTGCCCCCTTCAGGTACAGCAGTTGATCGATTAAATGAGAAGTCGCCAAAGCCAAAACCAGCTCCAGTACTTGAATCATCAAAATACAATGAAGTAATCACAGCACTACCGAAGCTATAAGTATTATTTTCAAATACATCAATGACTCCAAGCGAGGTTGCACCATTGAAGGCCTCAACAAGGACGCTATCAACGGGATCATAAACCGCAGCTTCAAAGATAAAATCAGTCACAGCATAATCAAAAGTGAGTGTCCAGTCAGTCTCACAATTACCACCTGAAAGAGCACATATACCACCATTATCAAAATTACCGAAATCACCAGGCCCGTAAACAAACACTGTACCACCAACTACGTCGAACGTTGCATCACCGACCGTGAGTGAGGAAGAACCTGTATTACCTGAAGCGAGACCAGAAAAATCTAAAATTATGGCATGGGCCACATTGCTTGCAAAAAATGTCAGTAAAAAAACCAAAGTTAATTTCTTACTCATATCTATTCTCCTTTTTAATTTTATGCTCATTTATTCGTCATTATGACGTCCTCAGATACCGCAGATTAGCATGCAATTAACACACCATTTTTATTAACATTCAATTAATCAATATGTTATCTCGGAATTCAGTTCTTACAATAATTAAAAGTGTAAATTATCTGGACGGTTGGTGTAGACAGGGCGGCTAATTTATCAAAATTATTTACGCTTACTTGAATCAGAACCGCCTTAAGACCCAACATATAAGCGTATTTACATATCTTAAGACTGCATCTTTAAACTGTAATTTTTTGTGACGCCTTTTGAACGTCAATTAAGGCCACGAGCAGAGATGAATAAAATATTCTCTCGCCCTGAATACTCCTTTTAACTACAACAATTCCGTACACTTGTAGCTACATGGAACAAATTTATTTTGAACAGATCAAGGGCGTATACCCGTTGACAACCATCAACTCCATTACCAAATACTAATATACTTAAAATCCAGCGGGAGTTAGGTTTTTCATATCTTCTCTTATTTCCATGGACACTGGTTTAGTCACGATTACTTTCGGACATCCCTTTGCAATTGCAGCATTTTCCACCGCACTATATGCCCCCTTCTGATGTGCATATTCAAACTCTTGAATATTCGTACCTCCAATCGCAAAAAGTGCGGGCCAAAATATAACCCCTACTCCAACAAGAATAATGTCATTTGTTGCAGCCTCATCAAGTCGAGCCCCCAACAGGTTAACTCTATCGTTGATACGATGAGTTTCAACTGTTATCTGATCACAATCATATGCTTGATACTGTAACGGTGAAACGTAAGTCGCGGATATTTTATAGGAAGAAGTAGAACAGGCCGAAATTAAAGCCATAGCACTTATAATCACAATATTTTTTTTCATAATTTACTCCCTGTATATATTTTCACCAATAATTGACAAACAATATTCGTAGATTTTTAGTAAAAAATAGTTTACCTAGTAATTATGAATGAAACGACAGAATTATTTCTCAATCATCTTAAACCAGGTACGTTTTATCAAAGAAAGCTGTATAACAACCTTCTTTGATTAATGATGTTTTATTATTTTCCACCGCCAGCATTAAAGCCTGCTGGTGCTTGTCCATAATCACCCTCTTCAAAGAAAAAACCCACCATATGTTTTTCTATTAGCTCAACATTCTTAACGTCTGCAGTATTTAAACCATTCTCATTAATAATGGCGGCCAAACGAGTTAGCCATTGCTTCCAGCCTTCTTTAGAAACATTCTCATAAATTCGGATTCCGATTTCACCTGGGTAAGTCGGTGCATCTAAACCTTCAGATTCCGCTTTTAATACTACACATTGTACTGTTCTAGTCATGTTTACCTCTTACTACTTATCTTTAAGTTCTATATTCAAAATTCTAGTTGTATTTATTGTGACGATTCATATTTTTTCAATAATACACCTTCATCACCACAACAACTGGCTGCACATTTTTTGGTTTGATGTAGTTCTTCAGCGCTAGCATTCAGATAAAATTCAACTGATACATTTTCCTCAGCGCAATCACAACCCTTGTCATTATACACGTAAATGTTTTTCAACCCTGCCCGTTTAGCTTCTTCCTGTGCCTGAAACAGCATAGCCTCAGGTGTGGCTGGTACATCGCCCAGTTTATAGGCGGGAAAGAATCGAGTGATATGCCAGGGGCTGTCTGCGCCAAGGTTATCACGTATCCAGCTGGCAATTTCATAGTGCTCTTCAGAGTCATCATTCTTTCCGGGGATGATATTGGTACGGGTTTCGACGTGTATACCCAGTTCGTGAGCTTTTTTGATGGAGTGCAGCACCTGCTCAACTTTGGCGGGCTTACAAATCTCAGCATAAAACTCATCGCGCATACTTTTGATATCTGAACACATAACATCGATGTATGGTGCGATGAGCTCCAGCGCTTCATCGGTAATAAAGCTGTTGGAGACATAAACAATATAAAGCCCGGCCTTATGTGCCAGTTTGCAGACATCCAGCACGTATTCCAGCCAGACAGCGGGTTCTGAATAAGTGAAAGCGATGCCCTGTACACCTGATCGTAACGCGGCATCAACTAATGATTGAGCAGGTAGCCAGGCTTCTTTAGATTCACCCATGGCCAGCTCATCCAGAGCCTTGACACCCCAGGATATTTCAAGATTATGACAACCACCGCAACGGAAACTACAACCATAACTGCCAACGGACATGACTTTCGTAGCTGACTGATAATGCTTCACTGGCTTATCTTCGATGGCATCTATACTGATTGATGAAATAATGCCGTAGGACAGATTGTAGAGCGTGCCATTACGATTGACGTGTGCCTGACAGAAGCCACGTTGACCGTGACCAAGCTTGCAACGCCACAAACACAGATTGCAACGCGTCGTGCCGTTATCCAGCTTCTCCTGCAGACGTGTTTCGACTAGCTGATATTGTGCGGACTCAAAGCTCATCACTAAAGATTAATAATTTCCAGCCCCTGATCACCCAGCTGCTCATGAGTGGCAGCACTGGTAATAACGGCTGTACTGGCGTTATCGATTTTTAGATAAGTTTCCGTAACACGTTTTAGATCATCTAGCGTTACCGCTAGCACACGTTGTCTTGCCGCCTGTAGTTTTTCACGAGTACGTCCATGCAAGTCATTATGGAAAGCATGACGCGCTTCACCCGCTGGCGAACCAGGTTTATCCATAGCACCAATTACCCCAAGGATCGCCTCCTCGAGCTGTCGCCATTCATGGTTATTATTCAGCATCCAGTCGATGGATTTATCAAAATCATCCAGCGTTTCAGATAGACGTGGATCTCGATAAGAATAAAATTTAAAAGCAGCAATATTAGAATCGTGACTTGCACCTCCACCATAGGCACCGCCCTTTTCACGTATTGAGGTATGCAGATAACCATTGCGCAAGAAACCACCCAATACAGCCAGAGCAGCAGCGTCCTCATGTTCCATGGTCACAGTCGGGTATGCTTTGGCGCAGAAATTAACCTGCGTATTAGCTAGCCATTTGTTTAATCTGCTGTTGATTCCCAGATAGTGCAAAAGATTTAAAGTTCGTATTGGACGACTCGGGAGTCCATACTTTTTCAAAATCGGAAGCCAGTGAATCCAGTTTTTCAGATTCGGCTGTCAACATATAGCGACGTGGTGAAGTAACAATTTTTTGATGTATTTCGGCCAGGCCCTGTGAAAATTTCACTATCGATTCTTCAGCCATATCACCATTATTTAAATCATCAAGTTTTTTGATAAAACGAATTCCTTCAAGTCCAGAAAAACGATGTGACAATGATGCCACTGGACTCATACCACTGGCTGCGGCTGTCATGGCCAGTACGTGGCCGTTACCCGTGACACTGCGTTCACGTCTTGCACGTGCCTGTGAAACAAGATCCTTGATACGATCAAGTTCATCAAAACGAACTGTGTTGATAGTATCGTGCATCAAATTAGCAAGCTGGCTATTATTTCTATCGAGCGCTTTGCCATTTAGAAAATAATAAGCATTCGCTGATTGAGCATCATCTATTTTTCCAAGAATACTGGACTGGGCATTAATGCCACCACTGACGCTAGATTGTCGCTCCTGCATTTTTAAATAATCGTCATCACCACAGCCCAGCTCGGTAATACATGATGAGTAATACGGTAGTAAATTAAGCTGTGCATCACTAAACTCGGGCAAATCGATAGCCACTTCGTGATAAACCAGACCATTAGTCCCCTGTGCATAAAGTACCGAATCAGTGCCAGATATTTTTCTGCTTTGTGATTCAGGAACGAATAATTCTGCTGGCACATCATCCAGACCAACCTTGGGCAGAATTTCTGGATCATCAACCTGTGCCTGTCTTTGTTCAAGTTCGGCAGCACGTTTAACGACAGCCTGTTTTTCATCTTTTGACATCGCATCTTTCATTTTTGACAGACGTTGTTTTTCTGCCTGTTCTTTGCGCTGACTCAATTCAGTATCAGGACGCAAGGTCAGGCAAACACGATGCTGGTTATTAATCAAATAATCTTTTACTAACTGTTTAATAAATTCAGGGTCTTTTATTTGCTCGCGTA
>Ga0224511_10000181_pt1 | contig 24605 bp, 19 predicted proteins | sample SF_May12_sed_USG_2_FD_169988 | JGI IMG/M metagenome (GOLD analysis project Ga0224511, IMG submission 169988) | Sediment microbial communities from San Francisco Bay, California, United States - SF_May12_sed_USGS_8_1 | ecosystem: Environmental > Aquatic > Marine > Sediment | place: USA...
TCATGAGATCCTTACCAAACAATAGTTTGAGTCTATCTCCAGTTTGTATGAACTTCATAGCGGTCACTCGCTCAATTCTGGAGGCAAACTCCATTTCGGGGTGGTATCGAGCTGTCTCTGGTCTGTAAATAGACAAAGGGAAGGTTTGTGATTTCATGATGGCAATCAACCCTATTTAGTAAACAAAATACACATAGTAATAGTCACAGACCAATTGTCAGTCACTAAAAATTAATTGCTTCTGGTAAAATAGGAATACACTGATAGACTGTTGGTCAATTCAGGGCCAACAGTTGACAAATTTTGTGCTGAGATCATTTGCATTCTGTCAGACTCTGTTAATTTCTTCATCATAGACTTAGTCAAGTCATTTACAGAGTAATCAATGGATCATAAATGACAGACTGGGAAAGTGACAGAAATAAAGGTGCAACAAGGCACCCGTCTTGCATATGCAGGGTAGTGAGAAACTACGTACCCTGTACCCTCGAAACTATATACCTTGTACTCTCAAAACCAGGTACTCCATACTTTTGAAACCATGTAGCTTGTACCCCAGGCTCCAAGCCATGTTCCCGTACCCTCGAAATCATGCACTTTCATCACAAATTCCACCAACAAAAAGTGAAATAACACCAGCAATGTTTAAGAATTCAGACTTTTCAGCATAAACAATTCCACATGTTTATTATTTCCACGTTTAATACCCAGATGGAGACATGATACTCTGTAGTGTTTCACTATAGGATATCATGTGTCAATACCTGGTGAAATGCTAAGCGGTGAAATTAGCCTACACTACTGACACTGGCAATGGGTATCATGAGGCTGCTACTGACTTGGTTATGAGATTTCAGTAACTTCTAGTCTTGAAATAAATGCTTGACTGAGCGATACCAGTCCTGCACAAATGTTAATACACAACATAAAATGGTCACTGGTAACTTAATATGAATTTAAAACTAAACTCAGTCAGATGATAGAAGCAATATTGTTGCCTGTGGCCCGTGGCTGCAGTTACGATACACTGACAGTGGAGTGGTTTGGGGTGAGCCCAATATTCTTAGTGACTGAGTTAGTACACGCACACTGCACAAAGTGCACAGTACCTGAGAATACTTATACTTATAGTAATTGACTAATTCTTATTTATTTCTTACACTTACACTGTAAGACTAAGTCAAGTGTAAATAAGATAAATGAGAATTACTAGTATTACTATTAGTATTACTAGTAAAACTAACTTACACTTAGTAGTGATTTAGACTTCACTCCGTGTAACTTACACTGTATAACTTACAGTTACAACTTACACGTGTAGCTTACAGTCGGTGAGTTACAGTGTAACTGTAAGTTACAGTAGAGCAGCAGAGTAACGCCCGTCAACTTGTTAGTGTTAACAGTTAATGCTTATACTTATATTGACTACAGAGTATAGTATAAATATAATACATAGTAGGCCAAGTGCCAACACAGTAACGTAACTCGTAAGTAAGTACTAAACTCAAGTAGTAACGCTAACAGTAACTGTAAGTGTAACACTAACACTCAGTGTTACTAACAGTAACAGTACTAACACGAACAAGTAACAGTGAGTAACAGAAACGCAGTGAGTTAGTGACTGAGTAACTCTAAGTCTGTGAGTTACTAAGAGTAAGACTAAGAGTAAGTCTAACTCTAACTCTAAGTCTAACTCTAACTTAAGTCTAACTCTAAGTCTAAGTGAGTTACTACATAAAATGATAAAGAGAAGACCTAAGACCAGTAGACAGTATCTCAAGCGTCAGTGGCAACTTGGTAGTACGGTACACAATAAACAGTAAAAAGGCGAGGACCGCCGTTAATGGTCAATGGCAAACTATAAAAGTACAGACTGAAATCTCCGAAGTCCAACTTTGGACGGGTACTTGCAATTATCCCTGGCAAGGCATGGTCTGGATTTAAGCGGATTCCCTACTAAAGTCTGAGGCTCTATATGTTACTATGTGATAGCGGTTTGCTGGAGGCGACTTATCAGATACAGTATTTATTCCGAAATGCTAAAATTTTGAATAATGTAGTTTTATTGGTACAACTACAGGATCTTGTAGATATATCACCAAAATTAAATAGCTGAGACTTAAGTAGGTGAAGTGTTACAGCGCAACATACGGGTTCACGTGATGTTGACAAATTCTTGAACTATGACAGCCTAGTGAATGTCGCCTCGTCAGTCGGTGACTCTGCTGAATCGAATTCTTGATTTGCTGATAGTGGATAAACATTGGTTTCTGTCTGAGCCGTGAGTTAAAACAGAGTGCAGTAAGTGACTGTGGAGGAGACAGCAGTAATAGAGTAAGAAGCACCACTGTGCTTTTAGTTTTAACATGGATGAACTACGTATTACCGAGAACTTCACGATACCCGATGTAAAACCGAAAACGCCAAAGAAAGACTGCGCCAGTTCGGGTTGGTATTTCGAATTTGTACTTTGCAGTGCTAGGTTGCAACAATGTTTCCTAGACATAAATCCTTGGGCTTGTTATGGTCGATAGTGATACCTATACGTCTATACGGGTAGTGAGAAACCATGTACGATTGTACCCGTATCCCAATACCTCCAAAACTATGTACCAGTACTCTCCAAACCACGTACCATGTACCCCAAGCTCGAAACCATATGCCCAGTGCCTTAGATACCACGTACTTCCACCGGAAATCGGACAAAAAAGTGAACAACCCCAACAATGTTTAAAAATTAAGATGACATCCATGTCTTTTCAGTACACAATGACATTAGGGATAAACAGAACTAATTTTGTGTTTTCCTTTTCAATTCTCAATTTAACTTTGAGACATAATGTATCGGATTAATTACACCACTTTGAATTTCACCAACTTATTTTTTTACATCAGAATACCATGTCTCGACCGGGTATTGAAAGTGAAAACAATAAACATATTTAAATTCAAGGAATTAACCTTGATCTTTTAAGCATTGGTGGGTTACTTATTCCACTTTTCTGTTAACTCTTTGGTGGAAGGGCACGGTTTCAAGGGTACATTGTTTCGAGGGTATCAGGGTATATAGTTGCGAGAGTATCGGGGTACAGGGTACGCGATACGTAGTTTATCACTAACACTGCTATACCCTATTCTGCAATTTATCTGGAGATAGAATAAATGTTAGTGCGTGCCTGGCCTCGTTTGGTGAGTTAGTATAATGGTGAAAATGTCTATGTGATCGTTTCTATATGTTGAGATTTGCGGGTGAATGTGCTAATCTCAATAATATCCATTCACTGATGGACATACCCTGTACACGGTACCCTCGGAACTATGTTCCTCATACCCTGTACACGGTACCCTCGAAACTGTGTTCCCCATACCCTGTACACGGTACCCTCGGAACTATGCTCCTCATACTCTCGAAACCAGGTACCCTCCACCTTTAAAACCATGTACGTACCCTGTACCCAAGCTCGTAACCATGTGCCCTCAAAACCATGCATTTCCAGCAAAAATTTGACAGAAAAGTGAAATAACCCACCAATGTTTGAAGGGGTTATGTGAAGGTCGAGGGTAGGTGCACTTTCGGAGTTGTGTTCCCCATTCTTAATGAGAAGCAATTCCGCATTCATTGCAGCGATAGCGAGTGGTCTTTTTCCAAAAAGCGAATATCCGTCACTCAAATAAATACCGCCTGAATGGCCCAAATAGAAAGAAAATGGGATCTAATTACTAAAACTCAGTAACCTGATGATCTGTTCTCCCTCATAACATGGAATTGAACCTAATATTGGAGAGTACTGAAGTTTTAAGAAGTGCTTTGCCGGGTTTTCCCTAGCCCTAAAAAGAGGTCTTTGCATTCGGGCCTCCATCATTACGCAATAATGGCATTAACGCTCACTGACAGAAGTGAAAAACTGCACTCTGAAACTTTGTATTATGTTGATTGTTTTCACTTTCAATACCCAGGTTGAGATGCGATATCCTTACGTAAAAACAAGTTGGCGAAATTCAAAGTACGAAGGTGATGAAATTTATCCGATACACGTTTTAAATTGAGTGTTGAAAAGGAAAGCACAAAAGTGGTTCTGTTTGTCTCTCTCATGTTGTGTTATACCGAAAAGACAAGGACTTTACCTTATTTTTTAAACATTGTTGAGGTTATTCCACTTTTTTCAAATTTCTGATGGAAACGCAAAGGGTTGAAAATATCAAATACAATTCGGTACTCGTTGCAGTTACTCGTTCCATTTTGTCGAACGAAAATGGTAACAATCAGATCAAGAAGATTCAGTAACAAAATCAGTATCAGTTACAATCAGAATGCCGTTAATACTCTCATTCTCTCAATGACTGCATCATCTGCATTTAACGGTTATGAAGTTTGTTCGTATCTGACTGAAGCAGCTGCTTCCTAGTACTGGCTAGTAGTAACTTAGTAAGTATAGTACTAGTAGGTATGAATTTTCATTCACACCCCGGTTTTGGCAAGTCTAGTCAACTAAGTCACCTCGACCTTGATGTTGAGTGGTGTAAAACGTGCATCCCAATTCGGTGCAAAAACTACTAGTCTTTACTTTTTACACTGAATGTGAAGAACAGATCTCCCAACAATTGAAATAAGGTTCACTCAAGGACATCTTTGTTTATTTTTGCAATGTGCTCTTTTTGCATCCTCTGTAGATGTATAGTGTATCGAGTATCAGGAACGGATCTGTTCTTTTTTCTGAAAGTATAAGATATTTGTAACTGATGCACAAAAAACAATCTGTGTATCGGTATTGGAGTATTCGAAACAAAACAAAGGAATCTTTTCAACCCTGGAGGTACATGGTATCTAAGACCTGTACTGGGTTGATGGTCTCGAGCTTAGGGTACATGGTCCTTGTTTTCGAGTATGGGGTACCTGGTTTCGAGAGTTTTGGGTGCATGGTTTCTGAGGTATTGGGGGTGTAAGGCACGGTGTACATGGTTTCTCACTACCCTTCACTGATGGAATAGGTAAAAATTATTACAGTGCCAAGACACACATAGAAAGTAGATGAAGTTGCAGACTCTTCACCTTCATCAATCATTTGTAGAATTCCACCGGAATGGAATATCTGCTGCACTGAGTACCGATATTAGTCATAATAAAGTTTCGGGTCAAATATACATTACCAGAGAGTTAAATGTCATCAAAGCAGAGCCGCAACAGGTGTGTATGTTTGAATCACTCTTCTTATTTTTGTTTGCATGGCCAAGCTCAGTGGATCATGCACTATATTCAGAATCAAGAATCCCCGGTTCGACTATCAGTTTGGCGTAACCTTGAGTTGAACCATCACCAAATGCATATCACAATGGAGAACCACCCATAGAGAACCTTCTCCATGGGGCATGCGGGTGCTAATGGAATGTCCTCTAATGACGCCCTCTGGGAACCCATGAGTCAAAGAGTCATTAAAATTATACCAATTTCCATGTAACCCCGATTCTGGTCAAGATACTCAAAATGATGGCTAGTGGTAGAATAAAGTAGAGCAAGAACTAGGGTAAAATCATTTTTTTATATGGATCCTATCACTAAGCCATCAACACTTTATGTGGTTCATGGTGTACCTGTAGAGAAAGCTACTTTATGGGTTGACTGAGCTGACAAGGGTAAAACTCAAAGTGGTGCCCAGACCAGACTACGAACAGGCATACCCAGTTTTAGACCCAGTGCACTATTCACTAAGCCAATGCTTCATTCTTCTGAATTGTGTTCTTTCCGTCGCATGGAATCCCATTCATTTGAACCGCCGATAATAATATATATTCATATCAATGATTTGAACTAAAGTGGAAATAAAAGTAGGTACCTAAGTGTTATTCAAAGTTAAGCCTTAAAGGATGTTATGGTAAATACTGGTTTTATCAGATTGCAGTTCGTCTAGTTGCCATTGACTAGATTCTAACTGAATTAACTTGAGACAGCTCAAAGGCTAGAGTACTTTGTGCAAGAACGAAAGATTCTGAGTTTAGGTCCTAGTCATGCTAAGTGCCCACTGTAAGAATGAGCTTCTCTCATGAGTCAGTTCAGCCTCCGAGGTCCAAGGAACAAACAAAGTCTTACAGATGTTGTCAAACCTTCACCAATCTGTTCATCATGCAGAAATGATTGCTGTCAAACTCGTCCAGGCATAGTTGGACTATTAGAGATGGCTGCATGCGCAAATCTCATACGTGTCACTGTTGAATTGAATCCTGATTTATTCATGAATGTTTTCTGGATTGTAGACGCGACAACTGTATCATGAGGCTTTTCAGCAACTCAGTCAGCGGGAGCTCCACTTCCAAGATTTGATGCTTGACTTGTCACTTACCACATTTTGCAGATTGTCCCAGTCGAACTCCACCAGTACGCAAACCTATATTACATCTTTGCTTTTTATCAAATAATCATCTTCGACATCATATTCACAATTGATTAGCGGATCTGGTCAGTAATTCTTTGTACCCTTGAACTAGCACCCAATCTGGCCAGTGTGGCAAATCACTAATAAACTACGTGCTATGTACACTTGTCGGTGGCCCCAAAAACTATGTTTTTCATGATAGCAGTCTTCAGCTGACCCAATGCTTCAAAATCTCACCATTAGCCAAATACCATTGAAAAAGCCTACCTTCAAAAACACTTCCATATTCAGTCTTCTGCTTCATTGAAATCAGGTTGTACTTTTGCTTTGCAACATATTGCCTTGAAAATTACAACTTCCTCATTTTTCTTAGTAATTCTGGAATGTGGTGCAAACTGTCAGCAGTGTTTAGACAGCCTTAGAGATATGACTCTGACACCAGAACAGGCTGCGCAGATCACTTACTATCTTGCAAATTTTCACAGAAAGACATGTTCAATGAGAAATAGACCAGTCGTTGAAATGAATGATTCCAAATTCAGGTAAGTGACTATCATCCTACTATCTTTATATGCAAGCTAGCACTAACCAGTAGTCAATTTACATGGTAATATAGTCATCCATCATAGACAGGACGATGAAGTCCACCAGATGTCATTTATCTCTTGTCGCACTTTGAGTTGTGGTCGCATTGGTTTGGATAACCTTCTTCTTGATTCCTGATCTAGCAGTGTATCTAGGCCACCTTGGGTACGCTTTGCTTATCCAGAGTTTTGTGCGCCCCGGCAACTAAAATAGACCAATCGACGAAAAATTGATCTTGTAGTGTTGGAATAACTTACCCTATGGTCTGAATATTGTCTGATTCTATGTCTGAAAGAAGTGTACGCGCTCGCTCAGCTCAATTACTATAGCTAATGAGCCATTCTGCCAGGTGATCAAAATGGTGCAGTCGTCAACCGCGTTAGTTGCCCATCCCCCAATGCTAACCCAATCGAAAATTTTTCTGCTAGACCTCAAGGTGTCTAATATATCAGCATGCCACCTGTTCCATCATTTTTCAATCAGACCACCCATACAAAAGTTATGACAAAAAAGCCAAAGTTGTTTCATAGTCTGTCATTAGCGGAGTCATGATGGGTTCCGTGAGAATGACCTCCTCACCGAATTCCCAGCTCTTATTGCTCCAACAGGTCTCAAGCTTAGGTTCGTTAAGTACCGAAGTAGAGCAATAATTAAAAATGTAGTAAATGGAAATCAAACTTGTCCCTACTATTGTAGACATATAAAACAAAGGACAGCTATGGCTCGATTACTGTTTGATGAACCGTTGAATGAACTGAAGTCATCAAACAAAGATGGTCATCTGAATACTTTATTCAGCGATCCTGTGTTCACACAGAATATTCGCGCCATAAGAGATGATTATGCCAACGTTGCCGTGTTTACGCTTATCCACAATAACTACAGACCAGAGAACATCATTCTTCGACCTCCGACCTCCAGTTGCGGCAGCATGGTTGTGAGTACAGAGAGGGTGCTGGTTTCTCTCACAATTCTTCCAGTCCGGATTCCTGTACCATAGGTTCATATCAATGAGTTTTCCTGACGGGTATCCTATCTTAATGAACATTGGTTGCTGGCAAGGGGACACTCACGGATTCCTTATTGATTACAGGTATATGGAGCAGAGATGTGCATGTTTGGTAACCCGTCATATGATTTGGGTGTTCTAATAGGAAGCCTGCTGATTTGGCATCACATACACATGCTGAATCCAGATAGGCATGAAGAAAGAAGACTGTTCTGTCACAATCTGGAGCAATGCATTTTGGACATGTGTGATTCATATTTTGAAGAACTGCATGGTGTTCCAGAACCAGTCACGCCAAAGTTCATGTATTATGTTGCTGGATTTGCGGCCTGTGAAATATTCTTCAGGTATATATTGTATGAAGGTATAGGGATATGTAAAGGTATAGATCTAGGTGTAAATAGAGTTTTAGGTATAGATATGGATATATGTAAAGGTATAGATAGGTATGGATGTGTGGGCATAGGTGTATCAGTTCACCTTGTCGGTTTTACAGTCATTATGTTCCTGTGGGTTTAGGGGACCCAGTTATTTCTTCCAAAGTTGTTCTGTTCGAGGTTTACACATAGTAATGTAATGTTTTATTGTCATTTCAAGTGGTAAAGTTGATAAAATTGGAATACTTATTGGGGATTGTGTCATTCTTGCCCAAATTTGGGTAGAATTGCAAAATATGATCGATGGTTATATACAAGATTAATTTTTGCAGGCTGAGCAAGAATAATTGGGCTGCTGAGAAGCTAGATCTGAAAGAGAATGTTAGAGCTGATCTATTGCAGTGCGCCGCACGCCTCATTTTAAAGAAAAATGAGATAGATACACCCAACAAGCTACTGATGATTGCGCTAATGCTTTGCTGATATGCGCAGTACAAATCTAAGATTTCTGGCTTTCCTTTCTGTTAGGTAATGCCTTCATATTGCAGTATGTAGTTAGTCCCCCAGTAAATCAGTTCATAGTTAAGTTAGAAAATTTTTATACGAATTATATTCAAGCAATCTCTTTCACTCAGTTTTTTTGTGTGGTTAGTCGACTTATCGATTCATGGACAATCGAAAATAATCCCTTTGCCGATTACAATTTGGCGTGATTGGAGTGCTGTCAAATGACAGGCAACAAAGCATTGGGTATTTGAGGAAACCTCTTGAATAACCATTATGCGTCAACCAACTTTCATGTTAGCTAATTAACAAGCGGGCTTCAACAACGAAATCATGAAAAGTGTGAAAATTTCCAAAACTAAGATTTGTCACGCAGGGAGCCAGACATTTCCTTTGGTCACTTAGTCAACGAGTGACTTCGTCGACTAACTAATCACATATGAACCGAACCATAACTATTGCGGACTGTTTGTCACCAGATGCTTTCTTTGATGTGATTGATGGTGTCCAATCATTTTATAAATTTCTTGTGATAGTTGTGTGAAAATATCGTCCGCTGATGGTATATAGCTTAAGAGCTTATAGCTTAAGAAAATCATAGACCGCATTTCAAAACCATGAAACAAATCCTTCTACTGTGCCATATACAATACATGGCATACACCAATTAATCCATTTCATTATATAAATAAAAGTGCAGTTTACTATAATGGTAGTACTTATAATCCGCATTGACTGAGTATAGCTGGTTGTTTGATTACCTGGAAGATAATGCAACAGCCTATTGATTTGATATGATGTAAGCTCAGTAGCGCTGTAGCGATCAGTAATTTTACAAATTTCTGCGCTACTAGCACCGAGCTCTAGTAGTCTAGTAGGATGGGATGGAAAAATACAGGTACCCACGGTATACTCTTAACACTTATAGTCGTTATAATATTTTATCTAACAGTGAGATTTTCTGGTAGAGTTCAACAATCCAGGGCAGCTAATCACAACATTGCGACTATATCGAAGTCAAACACCAACAGCTCTAGCCATTACACTTACAGTAATTCCAATAGTCACAGTTATTCGGTAAGTGTAAGTATAGCATATGTACTCAGCTTGACTATCAATTAGGGCATAGAAAGCTTAAAACACCTCATCCTTGAAGACACATGTATATGTAACCCCTCCTGTAGATTTGAGAGTTGACGCAGGAGGTGGTAGGCGATCGGCTTTTTCCAAAATGATCCGAATCCAGGTGAACCTGTGTACAATACAAGCATGTATAATGGATTTGAGTTGTTTTTTTATTACCTACCAAAGCGCACTGGATTGCATTGTCGCGCGCACTTACTGAGCCACTGCGCTGTTATAATGATAATAACCAGTGGTGTGCTTGCTTGTGTTCCGCAGCTATATAAGAACCAAAGTGAGGCAGCCAAGAAAGTAGCAATGTCACTGCTGAATTCCCCAGGCTGGAAACAGGAAGGTCAACTAGCTTCTCGTGATACTAAAAAGTATGGTCGAATGTATAAACTTGAGGTGAGGCCTGGCAAAGGTAGTTATTTATACACACATTTGTAGTCCACCCCTTTCAACAGAAGCCACACCACACATTGTTTTCTGCATTGATTAGCCGTCATCACACAGTTCTTCACTTCTCTTTGGCCTGCATATATAACATAGTCATACACAATACACACATGCTAGTGGTATTAATGTAAACAATCCTTCTGTCTTTGGATTGTAGTCAACGCTTCCAGGGTGCAAAGCCTCTTGTGTCTTCAATGACTTGCTCTATAAGGATGTAACCAAATGGAGTAACACTGTTATGAGTGTCCGTACACTGGAAACTATTGATTCATCGACTGAAATAAGATACACTATATTGAAAGGACTTGGCCTAGCTTCTCAAAGGTGAGAATGAAGTATAGAGTTTGGAGTATAGGGTGTGAAATGTGGGGTATAGAGTGTGGAGTATTTGGTATAGAGTACAGGGCATAGAGTTTGGGGTATAAAGCATGGGGTATAGAGTGTGGGGGTATAGAGCAAGGTGTGTGGGAGAATAGACTATGGTTTATAGAGTTTAAAGTGTGGGGTATAGAATTTAGAGTATAGCATGTGGAGCATGATGTATAGATTATACTATAGAGTATGGAGTACAGAGTACGGGGTACAGAGTATGAAGTGTGGGGTATAAAGCAAAGGGGTACAGAGTATGGGGTGTGGAGTAAAGAGTATTCAGAAGGACAGCATCAAGTTTATACCAGGCCTGCTAGACATGAAAATCTGCATGTTGTATTTAGTAATGTTGAAAGTGCAGTCTTGTAAGCACATATTAATTTAGCCATACCTGGACCTTCGATTGATGAATGTGCTAAGCCCATCTAAAAAACTCCATGCACCTGATTACGTAATACTGTGTTTCGCAGGGATGCTGTGTTCTTACGACACTGGGAAAACTCTGATGGTTGGTATTTATTCACAACGGTCTCGACTACATCTACTCAAGAGCCACATTCGTCCTTTTATGTCAGAGCTGTACTAGGCCCAGGTATCATGAGATTTAGACAAATCAATGGAGGAAGCGAGATTCAGATCCTCATTAACACTCATGCACAGGTACATAATTCCTTTTACAACCTTTTTTTAAAATAAATTATGTGCTAATGAAGTCAAGCTACCCAATACTCATGTAAACGTTCATGTATACAGAAGCTTTGACAAAACTATAATTGGAAAATGTAGCGGTACCACTGGCACTGGTCAGAAAACCAGAGAAAAGAGTGAAGTCAACCTTTCAATGTTTAAAAAAAACGTGTTTTTTCTATCACTAAGTAATTCTAGTTTGGCAAAACTCAAGTACAATGTTTCTACATAACACTTTTTACAAAACCATATACCATTTGCAGTATTGAAGTCAAAATTAAATGATAAAAAACCAATTTTCTTTTCATCACAATTACTTTAGTTAAAGGTTGAATGAGGAGGCATTTTTTGTGGCCTATTAGAATGAGTGTGTCTTAAAACTTACCTGAGTCCAATAAAAAATCATACTGAGCAGGCAATGTAGTAAAAAGTAATACAGTTAAATGTTAGAATTCTCAAATAAACTTTCATTCAGTTGAAATTTTCCCGCGTGACATCAATTGTCGCAAAAGACATCACAGCGGGTCCACGTTATTACATTTGTGCGCCTGCGCGATGGGTAGCCAAAGTCCAACTTTGTCACACTTCTGACTACTGGGATGGAAATGTGAGCGCGAAATGGACCCAAAAACGAATACAAATACCTATGAATTCACCGAGTTTAGGTTGGTCTTAACTCTAGTCTACCTCGCAATCAAAGTGAGTGACACTGACTCGGTGACCGAGTGAATTTACTCACCAAAAACTGTCTTTCAGTCATAGTCTGTATTAGTTACTAATAATCAAACAACTGCTCTTATTGCGTAAACAGGCCAGCAGTACGTTTGCAACCTAATTTATTCCATGTGGCTGTCTGGCACTGTAATCTGTATGGTTTTCTACCAGTTGAAGCCATGGCGTCAACTCTACCATTTAGCACGATAGTTATGGGAGGTCAAACATGGCTCTCTTTACGCTCGCTTCCAGAAATCTGGAACAGGTTCGTCCACTTTAGGCCCATACCTGGCAATTGTGTACAATATCAGGAATGTGTCAGTATAATGGGGCACCCCTTGAAAGGCCTGGTAGAAAATGACCAATTTTGAGTGCCTGGCCATTGACTAGCCATAAAGCTCGCGATATTATACGTCATAGAAATGGCCAATTAGGCTCCGCCTTTTTTAAAAACGTTTTTCAGAGGATACCAATTTTGCCATCTTTAGCACGGATTTAAGGGTACTTCTACTGTGCCCATTGCACTGTAATCGGACTCAGGTAGGTTTGGAGCATGTTGATTCTCATAAACCAAAGAAATAGCCTCGACACTGAACCTCTAAGTGACGGCCATGTTCAATGTTTCTCCGCTGTATCTCAACAGCTATCAACTATTGTAGGGTTGGATACCTACCAGTATAGATAACCGTGTGATGGCTGAGGGAGTGCTTCTCTACCTCTCATCATTACGAAAACACTGTCAACTAGTCTGCCCTCTCTAGATTGAATCTCATCCTATCTCATCCATATAGTAGCTATGGAGGTGTTATATAGTCAAAGTATTCCACATTTTGATGTTTGAGCACCTGAGGACCGAGAAACAAATCAGAGCTCAAAGAACTCCTGAAAGTGTTTAATTCAGGTTTTACAACCCGAGACTCTCCGGGATCATACAGATGAGTCATTCTATAGCTTATCCGATTCAGGCAGCTACAGGCGAATATGTGTCCTATTCTGACCATAAAACGACCCTTGAAACACCCAAAGCACAGGAGCAATAATAACCCAAAGTTTCATTACAATTGGTACACAGCAACACACAATAATTGCCTCTAGTGAGTTAGAACAGTTTACAGTGAGGAAATATCCCTTTCACTAGTGATGGTTATACTCAAAAGTATTTTAGTACTAACCTCATTACCCCAACTGGTGAATCCTTGAAGAAGGTTTCTGGCAAATAACTCCAAGCAGCGCTTCTCCCCAGGTATGTAGTGTTTGATAAGCTCTAAACAATAATCTATGGCAGTTAGAACACAAAAGAAAACCAGAGAAAACGGGTATAATCTGATATATCCCCAGCAACTAGCAGTCCGCATTGTGCAGCCAAACCTAAGGCCAATATGCATTGAGTTGGTTTATGACTTCATGCGAAAATGACAAATCTCAAGAAGTAAGGAATCGTAGATCTCCACCTTACAATTAAAAATTCAAATCATGGTAGCCAACTCTGTACGTTTGTTTTAATCTATGGAGAAGTACAATAGTCTTGGTTACCTCCACCAAAAATCCACCTGCGCATATTTTCGTGGACGCAGGGTTTTATATAAAGGTGAAATATTCTTAGGTGTATCACAGAGTAGACTGGGCTCTGAAAATGGTGGGTGGAGTCAAGGGTAACTCCAGTCTAGCACCTCACATGGATTTTTCATATATTTAGCTTACCGATTACAGGTGGCTTAGCGGAATGCAGAAGACTAGGTACAGACACCAAAACTTTAGTTTCAGATGGAAATGTTGTCGGTAGTTCGCCTCGACTGGCCATAAGTAATGTCTCATATGGCTTTTTGTTATTGGTGAACTGAGTTACTGGCTCACCAGTCATTGTAACCTAAAGAAAAAAGAAAACGCTAATAAGCACTGTTAATGGTTGTTCGTAGTCGGCTCCAAGCCAAGCTTTGCTTTATAATCTTTTCTAACCAGGGTGAGATAAGCACCGCACCTCAATGTGCACTGGGCGCAATAATTACAATTGTGCAGGGTTCGAGAATATAGCGTGGGTGTTTTAAAATAGGGAACAGCTCAGTTTTCCCTTTCAAGAATAATCTGGTTTTATGGGGTAACCCCTGTTGATAACCCTTTCTGCTAATTCGACTTCAAGCACCGAATCGTATAAAAAAATGCATGCGTTAATATTGTGCCATACAGCTATACTCTCCTCTGTGATATATCTGTCTGATAGCTGATATCCGAAGGATCGCACTCCTGTTTGAAGAGAAGACAGACATCTGTGGATTGACTCACCTTGCACCAATACCAGGTAGCTACATGGCGAAATCCCCATCTTGGTAGTATTGTCTTCCGGAGTGTTTCCTGGAGAGACAGTTTATTGGTGACCCAGCAAACCAGTAAACAATTCGGAGCAGCCAAACGACAGACCGGCAGGTCAAATATGTTATCATCTGTCAGAATTTCATATCTACAACCAAAAACCAGACTCACATATGCGACCAGAAAAACAACACTAGCGGATCATTGTCCATAGACATAATTGCGCACTGGGCTCCACGCTACCATGGTACCCATTGGCTTAGTGTGAAGCCAGATAAGATTATTTAGCAATATTTTATATCTTATGTCTACATGGCACTATCATGCTTGTCTGTGATGTTTACAGATATTACATATAGTCAATAGCCATATCTGTCCGATAATTCTTGTGTAGAGCCATCCCATCTGTATCTTCACATAAATAGTGTGGGTATGCATGTTAAGCCAGTGACATGGACATGAGTCACTGGCTAAGCATAGCAGGGTCTTCTGGTTGTACACATAAATTTGTGACTATGCAAAAATTCCTGAAACTAACAGTACACTTTGCACATAATATATTTGCCAAACCATCTTTGGTTTCCTAGCAAAAGTGAGAAGAGAGTAGCCTACCGTTTTTGTCTTTTAACAGATTTGTTTTCCCAAGGAGGGTCAAGCACGATGAGATTATAGTATGACTGTCTCAGCTTGGCCAATTCATTAAGTTGCTCCACACCAGACAGAAGAAACTCGGACTGAGGTGGAAGAATGTACTTTTGCCCCATGACGTTGAGCCGTCCGTGCTGAGTATGAGGCCAGGCTGTTAACACACCACCAGCCGAGTTCAACGTTACTTCCTGAGCATTATCTGTAAATTATCTGTTTTAGTTGCGTTTGTATTGCAGAAAGCAAAAAAGAGCTAAGAAATAAGCAGTAGTGTTCAATTAGTTTGTTTGTGATTTGGTATGCATGCTCTACAGCTAGAAAAAACCCTTAAAGGGGTTATGACACGGTCGATGGTAGACACACTTTCGGAGTTGTGTTCCCCATTCGTAAAGGGAGGCAACTCCGCGTGAATTGCTGCGATAACGAGTGGTTTTTTTCTACAAAATGAATATCGATCACTCGAATAACTACGGCCCAATAGCCCAAATAGAAATACAATGGGATATAACTGCTAAAACTCAGTAACCTTAGGATCTTCATACCTTATAACATTGAGTAGAACTCGAAATTGAACGTAAGATTGGAGAAAACTGGAGAAATGCTTTGCCGGTTTCCCTAGCCCTAAATGGAGATCGTTGCGTTCGGGCCTCTATCATTTTGCAATAATGGCACAGAAGCTCACTGACAGAGGTGACAAACTGCACTCTGAAACCGTATTTCTATATTTTCGTTGAAAATTTTCTCTATACAGCTTTGTGTAACTAGAGGTCTACTGTGCACCTGCAAGAGGGTCAGCGCGTAAGCCGAAAAATCAACGCAAACACCAACAGCTATGTGTTAGTTTCCTATCTTGAGGCCAATTCTGTTGCGTCGACAGTCTGAAAAAAGCGCGCATTGAATAGGGCTATATCTTTTTGGCCATGACATTAACCCTTTATAAACAAACATATGGTATTATCCAAGGTATCCATGTGCAAGACATATTTTTTTTAAATCAAAGCAAGGTCACCTAGTATAGCGTGCATCAACAGTTGTGTGGTCGGGCATTTTGAGCTTTCCGTCATCCACCGAAGCTGATCATCACTGGTGATGGAGAGGCTTTCTTTTCTGGCTTTCTCATTATTGTCTTCCAATGTGACGGGGTTATAGATTGATAAATTTTTAGCACCAAGCACTACTGAAGAGGTAATCTTCTCAATCATCTGATCTGTTTCAGATAATTCAGGAACCATTCTGGCCTAAATAACAAAAAATATTGTGTGCTGTAAATTTGTGAGGATATAATGCACTTCCAGGCCTTACATCTTAAATTTTAGTCCGCAATGGCTGATTGATTGATTTCTTGGTTTAGATTCCCATCCAATCTTTTTCCGTGACATCTGCTATTTCGCTCTAAAGCCTGGTTATTATCTACATTCATATACAGTGTTTGTTCAACACAACAATATATTGGAGAGGTCCCCTAGAATCACTGTTACCTTGTCGACAGTCATTCATTACACTCCATAGGTGCTAATTGTCTCGACTAAAGAGACTATCGAGCACCGTCTACGTGACAAATAATGCCAGCATATAGATCGAGCATAAATGGTCAACAAAGCTCATGCAATAAAGGGACAGTACAAGTTCTTGGCATCAATGCCAAGGTGAAATGTTCGGAGTCTAAATTTCAGACAACTTTTGTCAAAATTATGAATGATAAACCGCTAGAGAAATCAAAACCCGCATAGAATATATAGCTATTTTCTCCTGACCCGGTTTTGGTTAAAGGAGTTATGTCATCGCCAAAAATCTCTTCACTTGTTTTCAAATTCTAAAGGCTACCATGAACAAATGGGCCCAATACCCAGCTCATATGGAAGCTTAGATATAGCCCTATCCAATGCGCATACTTAGAGGCCTCGGCGACACACAGTTCAGAACGGCCTTTATTCCGGGCTGAGGAAAACCGGCAAAGCGCTTCTTATAACTTCAATTTTCTCCAATATTACGTTCAATTCGGGCGGTAGTTATTCGAGCAAATGGGATCTAAATACTAAAACTTTGTAACCTAATGATCCTTGCTCCCTCATGACATAGAACAAAACTCGAAATTGAACGTAATATCAGAGAAAGTTCAAGTTATGAGAAGTGCTTTGCTGGGTTAAATTCCCTTGCCCTAAATAGAGGCCTCTACCATTGTGCAATAATGGCACCAACAGTGGCTGACAGGGGTGAAAAACTGCATTCTGACACCCCATTCTATACTTTTGTTGCAAAGATCCTCAATTCAGACTTGTGTAACTATATGTCTAGTATATACCTCCAAGAGCTTTTGCCAAACATCAACACACAAGACGAGAAACCAATGCAAACACCAACAGCTCTGTGTTAATCTCCTATCTCAGCCAAGGCCAATTCTGTTGCGTCGACGGCAAAGATTATACCAAAATAATGAACTCAACCTGTTTTCGGATACGCGTTGCACCTTTGCACTCCTCATTTGGGTAGACTAGTCTAGCTCTAACTAAAGGGGTCAGCACAGACCCGACAATTTAACGTGTAAACACAAACAGAACGGGGCGGAGTTGAAGCTGCTTTTAAAGAAATGAACAAATTAGGTTCGCTTTTTTGTGTGACGCAGTCTGATACTAGAAACGGAATACCACACTCGAGCATGGCAAAAGTACAGTATCGTTAAGTCCGGGGCTCTAAAGTTAACGCGATTAGTCTACCCAGTCGGTGATTGGCTGAGTGGCATCCAACAGTACTGCTTCTTCAGCGAACAAGTACAGCGATGGGGACACCGGGCCCCTCACCTTATCTCGCCTGTTTCCATCAGTTTGAACGGGAGATCATTATCTCGGTATAATCTGTGTCAACGATCGCTGAGGGGTCTAAGTATGTGCATTGGGTAGGGCTCTATCTAAGCTTCCATTTGAGGTGGGTATTGGGCCCAATTTTTGTGGTAGGCCTCAGAATCTGCTAACAAGCAAAGACGCATTAGGGCATGCGCTAATCCCTTTAAATATCTTAGCAAGGTTAACAATATCATTGCCCAGTGATTGCTTCACTATTTGCTCTTACATAAAAGCTCTACCAGTGGTTAAGAGTTTCATAAGGAGTTGAGAAAAATCCACAATGTGCATAACACGCACCTTTTTCAAGCGTTTGCGTTTCCTGTTCAGAGAAACATTGTCATCTTTCAGTGCATTGAACTGTGAGTTCATCAAGAATGGGGATGTCACCTGGTGCAAGCATGTCTTCATCCTATACGTGCAATTGGTAATTGACGTGGATTCAAATGTCTTATTCCAATATTGCTCCGTATCCAGGCAGTAGCCTTCATCCGTTTGAACCAGGATGGCCATCTAAAATACATCTACACAATTTTGCACCGATCTGTCGCTACTCTAACTTGTCTTATGCTATCCAGTGACCTATGTCACTGTGCTACCAATACAATGCTCACTCGTCACTGGGTATCACTATCAGCCAAGTAAGCAAAATTTTACTCATACCCAGTGAAACGAAAATACGCAAGATTATGCGGCATGAACGATGGACTGAGTCGAGACTCGAGTGATCGACACTCCAGTCCAGAGTCAAGTGACTCACGCTGACGGTGACTGCGTGACGTGAGTCACTCACTCACTGTTACTGTTAGGCCAAGGTGAGGTGACTTTAGCCTAAACTGTCTAGGCTAGGTAGAACAGTTTGAGTTTAGCTTGTAGTGTAGGCAGTAGCCTACTCAGTAGCATGTCATGATAGTCACTGAGTGACTGACTACTGAATGACTAGTGACTTACTTAGGTTGACCCGTGAAGCCGAGTAGTAAACTGTAAAGTGTAAACTTAAGTAAAGTAAACGCTTCAGTTCAGTCCATATCCGTACACCTGCGTATTTTAGTACGCCATCCACACATTTCCGTGCAGTTTCATGTCAGTTCATTTACTCATTTTACTGTGAACATAATTATCAAGGATTGTGAACATTGGTATATGACCAAAGATTATTAGTTATACCAGTGACATAAAGGAATTCCTTTATGCACTGGTTATATCTTGAATATTATTACGTGACTGTGAAGAGCCGTTTTCGCGGGCGACAGATTTTCTTACTTTCTAAAAGACAAGTTCGGCCAAAGGTCAATTAGGGTACCCTTTAGTACGCTAAGGTCAAATTGTGGAACCCTCGTTGTCGTTGTTGGTTACTCACTTACTGCACTCAGTGATATTCTTTATCTCACTGCTGCAATACAGAACAGACGCAAGTGAGTGTGTGATTTTCGCTGTTGAATTACTCCCTGTTTGCGGTACTTCATTTCACAGTTTGCTCATTCACGTACTCATGCACCCGGTTGCGAGTGCGACTGCACTAAAAAGTAAAAGTAAAACCGCAATGAATTTCCGGCCACAGCGTTTCTCTTTCTGTGCGCTGCAACTCCAAGTGTGACTCACACTCACAGTCACACTCACAGTCACTCACTCTCAGTGATGACTGAATTGATACAGTGACATAAAGTGATATAAAGAAAGAATGTTAATGATTGCTAAAAAGTTAGCAACTCAGTCACTGACTGTGCGCGCATATACTGTAGGAATGATAGTACAGTGAACAATGGTAGACATGAACAGAAGGCGACAGGTATAAAAATAAAAAGCGGCACGGATAGGAACAAAGGGCGACATTATTAGGCTATATGGGGAAGCAAGAGCGGCAATGCAATCAATATGTGCAAATGGATACAGCCCCACCAGTGTCATATAAACATGTATATATTATGACATGTACATGGTAGCCTACATATATGAAGGGTTGCAGCCCAAGAATACCTGCAACGACGTCTTGTCTTACAGTTACATGTACTGTAGTAGGGCAGACTTAGCACCAGTATTCAAATTATTATCCACACCCACCGGATATTTGAGTAGTCTCCTCAATTAGTCGATGCCTCGTCGACTGACTGCTCCACATTCCCTAGTTAGATGACAAGCGGATTATTGTTGATTGCCGGTAAGTGGATTAGTTGACGAATAACCATTCAAACCAAGCCAAAGATACGCATATAATGATGATCGTCCTATCTACACTTTGTAGAATTATGCTAGTAAAACCCTAGTATCTTTTTGATGTTTGTATTTTCAGGATGGCCTCAGCGTCATCGGGAGAGGTCAGACAACGTAAAAGTAACAAATCAACTAGTCAGTGCAAAAAGGAAAACCTCAACTCAGGGTACTCTCCCGGCACTCAGGCGCGTCACCATGGAGACTCAGCAACGTGCAGTGTGTTCTCTACCCCGTGTATCCTAATCGGGTTGTTATTCACTCCAGTGATTTTGCTTGTATTGGCTCCATCGCCAATCAACCCACAGTACAATAAGCTCAGCAGACCCATAGCTCTGGACGGTGCTCTTGCGGTTAATGATCTCTTAACTAAGGCCAAGAGGTTACTTCAAAATGAGGTTGTAGCACCGGAATCACTTGTAACGTATGGCGATTACATTTTTACCGGAACTGGTGATGGCAAAGTGTTGAGAATTCATAGAGAGAAGTTAACTGTAACTGAGCTCATTCCACTTGGAAAGAAACCATGTGGCAAACTGGAATGGGAACCAACGTGTGGTCGCCCGCTTGGTATGAGAATACACAATGACTATCTCTATGTAATAGACGCATACTTAGGATTATTCAAGTATGATTTAAGTAGCATAGATGAACCAGCGATCAACCTTATAAGCGGCATGAATTTTGGAAACGACCTCGTTATAAGTCCAGAGGGCACGATCTACTACACGGAGTCTAGCCAGCGTTGGCAGCGCAAGGATATCTACATATTCTTCTTAGAGAGCACTCAGGATGGCAGACTAATGCAATATAATGAGACGAGTGGAGCAAGTGAGGTACTTTTAGATTCACTCTCATTTCCTAATGGAGTGGAACTGGCACCAGGTGGTGACTTCCTCGTTGTGTGTGAGACCAGTAAGGCTCGTATTATCCGATATTGGCTGCGAGGTCCTGCCCATCGTAGCTGGGATATCTTCAGTGACGGCCTGCCCATCTTACCCGATAACATCCGCCGATCACCTCGATTCACATTTTGGGTTGGAGCATCTGCAGTGCGAACGGACTCTAAAATGGAATATCTGATGGAGGAGTCTCCCTTCATTCGATCGATAGTTGCTAAAATTGTCCAGTTGTTTGGGCCAGGACCAATGTTTCAGGTTCTTCCCAAACACGGCATGATCCTTGAGTTTGACCTAATGGGTAACATTGTTCGTTCATTGCATGACCCCACTGGAAAGTGGGTGCCTAGTATAAGTGAAGTTGAGGAAGTTGATGGTTATATCTATCTTGGCTCTTACTTTCTCCCGTTTATTAGCCGGCTTAAATTGAATTAATGTTGGGGCATCTGGCTCACAACCACAACAATGGGTTTGTTCTGTGTTCCTAATTTCTCAATTATGTATTCAATAACAATATTTCGAGCTCTTTTAGCCACGTGAGCTCTGCATGCATGTAGACATTTATCTATTAATAACGCAATGAACTGTAGAAAGTAGAAGATTGGTCATATTATGGACTAATTCAGCACCTTTATACAGCATGTACTGGGATTACTACCCATGTACTGTAGCAAATTTTTGTAGCGCACAGAACCGCCTTTTGAAGTTGAGTATATAGATACACAAGCCAGTAGAATGTTTCCTTTAAGGTGTGCAATGACATGAAGAAATTTCTTTTACATTTGTCATGCGCGTTATCACAAAGCTAATGCATACAGTATTACTGTATGATTGAGTGTAATTCAGCTTCAGGCTGGCATTATGCACGCTGTGAAATGCCTGACCAGCTGCGGCAGAGACATACAGAACTGAAATACGAAATTCCCACAAATCGCGATGTTACCTTCACGAGCCTTACTGGTGATACAAAATCGAGGCTGCCATTGTATCATATACAAAATAAACTGTTTTCAACCAAATTTTCTTTTAAGAAATGCTGGGCCAATCAAGTCAACCATAGTATCGTCAGAAAGCTCAAAATCTACTCTATAAAAGCCGACCCAGGAAAACTAAATATTAGTGATTGTTTGGTCATGGAGTCTTACTAACTCGGGGACTATGTGGATGCTGGATCATGTTTAATCATATAGAGACGATAATTCACGGTGTGGTCTATGTGCCTATACAGTAACAGTTACTTGCCACTTTACCAGTAATAATGTAGAGTATAGATTATATAGGACTGTGTAGATGTCTAGACGAGATTACTAGCCTATAGCTATGGCGCTAAAACTTACGAGCCATAATTTTTTGCATATGCCACCTTTTCATTTGTGTACCTCCACGGTCCGCATGCAGACATATTAAAAAAATCTATCCTCAACATTGATTTTGGGACAGCCTTTCCATGATAAATTTTTGTCCTAGGATCAGCAGATAATAGATGTTTGGAAAGCCTGTTGCAGTGCCAATGGAATCCATGTTCTACTGCATGGCGCAGGCTCTGATATACCTGTCGCATTTATATTTATGGGGATGGCACCAACTTGCCGCAGATGTGAGCGCATTGTGTGGATAGCTATTTATTCTACTACAATATATGCCCATTTCTTATATGATACAATGGCAGCCTCGATTTCGTAATCACCATGAGGTCTCGTAACTGCGTCCGTTGGCCGGTCTCTGGGCTGTGGTGGGAGGCTAGATGGTTCAGCGTGTGTACGCATGGAGTTATCCTCTCATATCCTCTTCACAGATTTATGAGGTACGCGGCTAGGATTTCTGGCTCATTTGAAGGATCACACAGTATAGTGTTGAACAATGATCGTGAATGCAGCATGCGATGCAACTCTTTGGTACAGGAAAGGAGAGTATTCCTCCAATGTATCGGATTGCTTGCTCAGCAAACTTACGCTCACCCTCCGGTATTGAAAGATTTTCGGTATGGTCCCCCAAAGCCTTATTTTCTAGTTACGCTAACCCGCACGCAAGCGAAGTGTTACATTAGGTGTCAGTGTTAATGCTAGGCAGCACGTAAACTGACCCCGAGAGTCCCGCCGACTAAAACAATAGTCATGCTCCATGGTAATTACTAACTAAGTTACTAGTTAAGTTAGTAACTAACTTCTAAGTTAGTAAGTAGTTACTAAGTAAACTACTACTAGTCTAGATAGACAGTTAGTGAGTTACGTTAGTACGGAGTTAGACTTAGAAGATAGAGTTAGAGTCAGTTACAGTTAGTTAGTATCATGTATGTACCGCATGATGATTGTATCATGTATGAGTCATTGAGTGTGACTGAGTTATGAGTAGATACTCAAGTCTCAACCCGGCCAGTCATTGACCGAGTTAATTACTAGTTACCCACTTAATGAAACTAATGAAATACTTCGTTACTACTTGAGTTATTAGTATTAGTAAGTTACGAGTTAGTCAAATCACCCTGTCCGGGTCACTCGGCCCAGTCAGTTACTTAGTTATTGACTGAGTGCCTAACCGGTAGGCAGTATGATGTATCATGTATCACCATCTACACACGAGCCTTCCTAAATAACTCACTACTCAACTAACTTACTTAAGTTAATCTTATTACAGTCGGTGGACTATGCATCATACTCCTACCTACTAGTACTAGAATAGTTTGCTACCAGTGCCACTGAACTGGCTATAAATCATACTTAGCAACATACACTACCCTCCACTGCAGTGTATGGGTAATCTGATGTATAAAGTTACACTTATACAATGCGATCTACAAGCCAGGTGAACCAGGGAGTAACTGTAAGTCTGACAATCATTACTCAGTCATACACTCATTCACAGTGAGTACACTGCAATCCACAAGATCAACATAGGCTACATAGTCACTCCACCAGTAGACAGGCTAAAGAAACTATTTCAATACATAGATTAACCTAAAGATGTCTCAAGTTCCATTACCACCATGGCTAATCTTATACCTAAAATACTTGCGCTGAACACGGTACGTAACTGTAAAGGCATTGTGTGTGACATCCCATGAGCATTATGCTTCATGCTCATCAACCTTATAGAGGCTTAGTTAAAGGTTGGATGACGAGGCAATTTTTTTGGCTGATCAGAATCAACCTACCTGAGTCAAGTTACAATGCAGCAGACACAACAGAAGTCCCCTTAAATCCGTGCTAAAGATGGCAAAATTGGCACCCTCTGAAAAACGTTTTTAAAAAGGCGGAGCCTAATCGACCATTTATATGACATATAATATCGCAAGTTTGATGACTAGTCAATGGCCAGGCACTCAAAATTGATCATTTTCTACCTGGCTTTACAGAGAGTGTCCCAATATTTGGGACACCTCGTAACCACTGACACAGTCCTAAGGTTGTACACAAGCGCTGAGAATGGATCTAGAGTGGCATCACTAGCTCCAGGTCTGTCAAAACAAGCGTAAAGAGAGCCACGTTTGGCTGATATTACCCGGGAATCCCAGGGTA
>Ga0224511_10000182_pt1 | contig 24530 bp, 23 predicted proteins | sample SF_May12_sed_USG_2_FD_169988 | JGI IMG/M metagenome (GOLD analysis project Ga0224511, IMG submission 169988) | Sediment microbial communities from San Francisco Bay, California, United States - SF_May12_sed_USGS_8_1 | ecosystem: Environmental > Aquatic > Marine > Sediment | place: USA...
CAGTGACGTAACCGTCATAAATATCAACAATAGTACCAATAACAACGGTACCGGCAGTCATTTCGGTATGAGCCAGGCTTTCTTCAAATAAATCGGCAAAGTTTTCAGACATAATATAGATTGTGTGTTTATTCACCCAATGAGGAACGCAGGTAAATAGACTTGGTTAAGTTAATAAATGATCCGTGGCATGGCCACAAACCGCTAATCCCAATACTTCCAGCTAAAAACGCTGTTCAACCAGCTGCATGACCTTTTTACACACCTCATCAATACTCAAATCTGAGGTATCAATAATAATGGCATCGTCCGCAGCTAACAACGGTGAAGCTGATCGCGTTGAGTCTCTTTCGTCACGCTCTTTGAGCTCGACGGTGAGCTGCGAGAGATTAGCACTAACACCCTTGTCTTTCAACTGCTTATAACGTCTTTTTGCACGTTCTTCAGCACTGGCAGTAAGAAATATTTTCAGTTCAGCCTGTGGAAACACAGTTGTACCCATATCACGGCCATCAGCAACCAGACCGGGGGGCTGAGCAAAGGCTTTTTGCTTGTCGAGTAAGGCTGCACGGACTTCCGGGATAGCAGCAACCCTGGAGGCCAGTACGCCCGTCGCTTCAGTACGTATCGCTTCAGAAACATTCTCACCACGCAGGTAAATTCCCAGCGCATCACCCGATGTCACATATTCAATCTGCATATCCCTTGCTAAATCAGCAAGTTGTGAGACATTATCAAGATCAGCATCATCACCGGCAGACAATGCCAACAATCGATACAGGGAACCACTATCGAGAATGTGCCAACCCAGAGTTTTAGCCACAGACAGGCACACTGTGCCCTTGCCGACGCCACTGGGGCCATCAAGGGTTAATACAGGAACATGTGAACTCATTAAAAATCAGCCTTTTAATTCAATATTTAAGCCTGCGGCTGAGGCTAAATCGACAAAACTGGGGAATGAAGTACTGACATTATCACAGTCTTCAATCTCAATTTTGCCATTTGCACACAAAGCTGCCATAGAAAAGGCCATCGCTATACGGTGATCATCATGACTGTGAACAGTGCCTGACTGAATCTCGCCACCTTGTATAACCATGCCATCATCCGTTGCCCTGGCATCCACGGCCAAAGCCTGCAAGCCTTCAGCCATTACCTGAATACGGTCACATTCTTTTACGCGCAGTTCTTCAGCACCGGTAATAATAGTTTCACCCTTGGCACAGGCCGCAGCAACAAAAATCACGGGGAATTCATCAATCGCCAGGGGAACCAGATGTTCAGGGATAACCGCACCTTTCAGCTGTGTACTTCTGATACGAATATCCGCTACGGGCTCACCACCAGCTTCACGCTGATTCAATAATTCGATATCCGCTCCCATCAGCTTCAAAATATCGATAACACCGGTCCGAGTAGGATTAATACCGACGTGTTCCAGGGTAATGTCTGAGCCTTGCGCGATACTGGCACCCACCATAAAAAAGGCTGATGATGAAATATCAGCAGGCACATCAATATCGCAGGCAGTCAATTTTGCCGGACCTTCAAGACACATAGTCGAATCGTTGACTTCGACCGGTACTCCAAAAGCAGTCAACATTCTTTCGGTATGATCACGCGTGGGAGCAGGTTCAGTAACACAGGTTCTACCCTCGGCGTAAAGTCCCGCCAGCAAGCAGCAAGATTTCACCTGGGCACTGGCCATCGGCATTGCATAATCAATACCATGTAATTGATGACCGCCTGATATTTTTAGGGGCGGCCTACCATCTGCTGCCGTTTCAACCACGGCACCCATTTCAGCCAGGGGATCAGTCACACGCGCCATCGGACGTTTTGACAATGAAGCATCACCTTTCAACTCTACGTCAAAAGACAAACCTGAAAATAAGCCAGCTAACAATCGCATCGAAGTGCCTGAGTTGCCAACATCTAATGCCTGATCAGGTTTTTTCAGGCCCTGCATACCAACACCGTGCACCACGACATTGCCATTTTCGGGGCCTTCGATCTCAACACCCATTGCACGAAAGGCGCGCAGTGTATTTAGACTGTCCTCACCTTCAAGAAAACCACTTATATGACTGGTGCCTTCAGCAATTGAGCCAAACATAATCGAGCGATGCGAAATAGATTTATCACCAGGCACACGAATGCTTCCTTTCAGACTACCACCATTTTGTACTGTAAATTTCATTAATATTTTCCAGAAGTCTTACTTCTAAACAACAACTTCACAACTGATTATTAAATAAGTCGCGTGCTTTTTTTGCACGTTCAAAAATTTCGATGAGATCATCGCCATTACTATCCTGTAAAGCATTGTTGATCATTTGCAGTTCATCCTGATATTTTTTTATCATATCCAGTATGTCTTCTCGGTTGCTCAAACAAATATCACGCCACATCACAGGATCACTGGAAGCAATCCGGGTAAAGTCACGAAAACCACCTGCAGCAAAACGAAAAACCTCATCCACTTCTTTAAGATTATTCAGGCAATCAACCAGGCCGAAGGCCAAAATATGCGGTAAGTGACTAGTGCCTGCTAACACCATGTCATGATGCTGCGCCGACATTGACTCGACTTCAGCGCCTGTAGCCTGCCACATTTCTGTGACCAGTTTTAGCGCATTAGCATCAGTATTATCTGTCGGTGTTAAAATCACTTTCCTGTTTTCATAAAGCTCGACAAATGCAGCAGTAACACCACTTTTTTCTGTTCCCGAAATAGGATGACCCGGAACAAAACGATTAGCATTTGCAGCAAAAACAGATTCAGCATCATTAATAACTGTTTGTTTTGCGCTACCGGCATCGGTCACAATCGCTGTTGTTGACAGGCCAGGCGCAATTTGCTCAAAGACATTTTTCATCGCACTCAACGGCACAGCAACCACGACGATATCAGCATCTTTAACGGCCAGTGAAAAATCAGTTTCGTAATGATCAATCACACCTAGCTCAATGGCTTTCTTGAGCGTAGCCTCAGTCCTGCCGGCACCAACAACACGTGAACAAAAACCAGATTGTTTCAGCGCCAGCGCCAGTGAACCACCAATCAGACCAGTTCCAATGATGCAGACTGTTTGTACTTTTACTGTCATGCTAAAACCTCTTTTAAGGCTTTGATAAATCGCTGATTTTGTTCTTCTGTACCAATGGTTATTCTCAAAAATTCCGGCATATTATAATTACCAACTGGACGCACAATAACACCTTTTTTCAACAAGGCATCATAAACAGCCTGACCATCACGCCTCAAATTAACTGAAATAAAATTACCCATGGTTGGCAAATAATCAAAACCCAGTTCGGTAAATGCTTTCTGTAAATAGGCTTTACCACTGTCATTTAAAGTCACACTATCTTTAATATGTTGCTCATCTTCCAGTGAAGCCAGTGCCGCTTCCTGCGCTAATAAATTAGTATTAAAAGGCTGTCTAACACGATTAAGTAAGTCAGCAATTTCAGGGCTTGATAATGAATAGCCAATTCGAAGACCGGCCAAAGCATAGATCTTTGAAAAAGTACCTGTAATAACAAGATTGGGATAATTTGCCAACCACTCACTGGCATCAATCTGTAACGACTCGTCCATGTACTCGTTATACGCCATATCTAAAACAACAATAACATCATCTGGCAAACCATTTAGCAACTGCTTCAACGCCTGTGGTTCTAACCAGGTTCCAGTTGGATTATTAGGGTTAGCGATAAAAATAACTCGCGTATTTTCATCAACACTGGCAAGCATTGATTCAGGATCATGACCTAATGGCATGGTCTCATGATCAAGCGAAAAAGCTTTTGCAATGTTCGCTTTTGCACCAACCGCCTGAACAACAATAGGATAAACAGCAAATGAATATTCTGAAAAAACCGCCGATGTTTCAGGCGTTAAAAAAACACGTGCCACCAGTTCAAGAATATCGTTAGAACCATTACCTAAAGTGACACAGGCAGCATCAACATTAAATTTTTTGGCCAGACGTGAACTCAGTTTATAACCAGCTCCATCAGGGTAAAAATTAATCGACTCACAGTATTGACGAATTGCTTCAACAGCTTTAGCGCTGGGACCTAACGGGTTCTCATTTGAAGCCAGCTTGATTGAACCAGTAATACCCAGCTCACGCTCTAACTCCTCAACAGGCTTACCGGGTAGATAAGGACGAAGTTGCTGAACACCCAGTGCTGCTAAAGAAAAAAATGACTTAGCCACAATTATATTATCCGAGAATTAATTTTAACTTGAAACTAGATAACAGCTTTGGGATATGACCCCAACACCGTCACCATAGCACTTGCTTCTTCGATTTCCTCAATCGCTGTGCGTACATCGTCATCATCACGATGTCCATCAATATCGATAAAGAAAACATATTCCCAAACGCCTTTACGCGAAGGCCTGGATTCTATATTACTCATACTAATGTCACGTTTAGCCAAAGGTTCTAGCAAACTAAACAAAGAACCGGGACGGTTATGCGCAAACACCATCAAACTAGTGCGATCATTACCACTGGCTGGCGACTGATGCTTGCCAATGATTACAAAACGTGTTGTGTTATCAGGTTCATCTTCAATGTCAGATTTTAACACTGGCACACCGTACAATTCCGAAGCCTTTATGCCCGCAATGGCTGCAGAATGTTTATCCTTATTCGTTAACTGAACAGCTTCAGCATTGCTATTAGTAGCAATACGTTGCGCATTGGGTAGATATTTATCCAGCCACAAACGACATTGTGCAAGGGATTGCTGATGCGAATAAACATGTTCGATATTAGCAAGATCCGTCTCAGAAGATAAAAGATTGTGACGAATCCTTAACTCAACCTCTCCACAAATTGTCAATGATGAGCCCATCAACAAATCTAAAGTATGATTAATCACACCTTCAGTCGAATTCTCAACTGGCACCACACCAAAGTCAGCACCATCTGCTTCGACTAAACGAAATACCTCTTCGATACTATCGACTGATTCTTTTTCAAAAAGACTACCAAAATGTTTTATCGAAGCCGAGTGAGTATAAGTCCCATCCGGCCCAAGAAACGCCACTTTCAAAGGCTTCTCCAAAGCTAAACAGGCTGCCATGATTTCACGAAAAATACCGGCAACAGCATTATCACTAAGCGGACCTTTATTTCTATCCTTGACCGCCTGCAACACCTGGGCTTCACGCTCCGGACGATAAAAATGCCCGGTATCACCCTGCTGCTGCTTTATCTCTGCAACTTTTGCCGCGCATTCTGCACGTTCAGAAACCAACTGCTGTATGGTCGTATCAATTTTATCGATACGCTTTCGTACATCAGCAAGTGGATCTTTATCTGCCATAGTAATCAGTTAAATTTGTCGTGCGTTAAGCACACCATCAATATCATTAATTTGAGTTAGAACAGCGTCTGAAATGGGGGCTTCCAGATCAATTAGCGTATAAGCCAAATCATTCCTGGATTCATTAGTCATATGCAAAATATTTGCACCTGCCTGGCCCAAATCGTGTGAAATCTGGCCTAACATGTCAGGCATATTTTTATTAGCAATAGCCAAACGCGCTTCACCTAATCTTGGTAACTTTATATCTGGAAAATTAACAGAGTTCTTAATGTTGCCATTCTCCATAAAGTCCTTAATTTGATCTGCCACCATGATGGCACAGTTCTCTTCTGCTTCAGCAGTCGAAGCACCCAGGTGCGGTAAGGTAATTACATTTTTATTACCCTTCAATTTCTCAGCAGGAAAATCTGAAACATAAGAACCAATTTTTCCATTCTCAATTGCAGCCAGCACTGCATCATCATCAACGATACCATCACGAGCAAAGTTTAAAATAACAGCACCATCTTTCATGCTCGCGATTCGTTCTGCGTTTAATAAATTTTTTGTCGCTTCAATAAGAGGAACGTGAAAAGAAATAAAGTCAGCCTGTTTTACCAACTCATCTACACTGCCCATCTCCTGAACTTCTGAAGAAAGCTTCCACGCACTTTTAACAGTAATAGTAGGATCAAACCCAACCACACGCATACCTAAAGCAACCGCAGCATTAGCAACCTGAACACCAATCGCACCTAGACCAATGACACCAATAGTACGTCCAGGTAATTCATAGCCAACGTATTTTTTCTTACCATCTTCAACGGCTTTATTCTGCTCTTCAGTTGTACCCTGTACATTCGCAGCGTAATCCCATGCTTGAACAATATTACGACAGGCCAGCAACATTCCTACTATAACCAGCTCTTTTACTGCGTTAGCATTAGCACCCGGCGCATTGAACACGACAACTCCCCGTTCACTCATACGATCAACAGGTACATTATTCGTACCCGCACCAGCACGTCCTACTGCTTTTAAATTTGCGGGTATTTCCATGTCATGCAACTTTGCTGAACGCAAAATAATGGCATCAGGGTCAGCATGATCCTCACTAATATTATAGCTGTCAGCAGGTAGCCGACTAAGGCCTTTATCTGAAATATTATTAAATGTTTTTATGTTTATCATGATTATTATTTGTTATATATTCTTAAGAGTTGGCTTTTTCAAATTCAGCCATAAAATCAACCAGCGCATCGATACCTTCAGCTGGCATAGCGTTATAAATACTGGCGCGCATACCACCAACAGAACGATGACCTTTTAAGGTGACAAGATTTTTCTTCGCGGCCTCTTCGAGAAATTTAGCATCAAGTTCTGCATCAGCCAGAACGAAAGGCACATTCATCCAGGAGCGACATTTTTGATCGATGGGGCTTGAATAAAAATTAGAAGCATCAATCGCCGCATAAAGTTTTGCAGATTTTTTCTCATTAACAACTTCAATTGCAGACAATCCACCCTTTTCCTTTAGCCACTCAAAAACTAACCCAGCGAGATACCAGCTATATGTTGGTGGTGTGTTGTACATGGAATCATTATCTGCATGTATTTTATAATCAAACATGGCTGGCATATTTTCTTTCGCCTTGCCTAACAAATCATCGCGAATAATAACGATGGTCAAACCAGCAGGACCGATATTTTTCTGCGCACCCGCATAAATAACGCCAAATTTTGAAACATCAATTTTACGGGACAAAATAGTTGATGACATATCGGCCACTAAAGGCACGTCACCGGTATCGGGAATATAAGGGAACTCAACACCCACAATGGTTTCGTTAGGTGTGTAATGAACATAAGCCGCATCAGGATTAAATTTTAAATCTGCTTCAGCGGGTACCGTAGTAAAGTTGCTATCACTGGTATCAGCCACAATATTCACATCGCAGTAACGTTTGGCTTCAGCAATGGCTTTTTTAGACCACTGACCGGTCAATAAATAATCTGCCGATGTTTTATCACCCAGTAAATTAATCGGCACCATAGCGAACTGGCTGCTAGCACCACCCTGTAAAAACAGAACTTTGTAATTATCAGGAATCTCCATCAAATCACGTAAATCAGCCTCCGTTTTTGCAGCAATCGACATATAGTCTTTACCACGGTGACTCATTTCCATGACTGACATACCTGAACCATTCCAGTCCAGCATTTCTTTTTGAGCGCGTTCCAGCACTTCTGTAGGTAGTATTGCGGGGCCCGCACTAAAATTAAAGACTCTGTTCATTGTATTTGTTATTTGTGTAGTTTAAAGAATAGATTTATATCAAAAAAGCTGGACTACTCGCCTTCTCCCAGTTGATTTTCATTGCCTGCTGTATCGCCAGCATCTGGTGATGGTAATGCTTCGATACGTTCAATTTCGACAAGCTTTTCACCTTTAGTTAAACGAATCAAACGTACACCCTGAGTATTTCGACCCATTTCACTGACATCAGCAACGGCAATACGCACCAGCGTACCATTATCGGTAATCATCATGATCTCGTCATCAGGCTTCACCTGTACAGCACCAACGATCTCACCATTGCGCTCATTGGTTTTGATGGAAATCACACCCTGACCACCACGACCTTTTAATGGGTAATCAGCAACCGCAGTACGTTTACCATAACCATTTTGCGTTGAAGTTAGAATTGAGCCTTCTTCATCGATCAAAATCATACTAATGATACGTTGCTGATCCGACAACCTCATACCACGCACACCCGCTGCAGTTCTACCCATGGTGCGAACATCAGTTTCTGAGAAGCGGATAGATTTACCAGCATTGGACAGCAACATAATATGGTTAGCACCGTTGGTGATGACCACATCAACCAGTACATCATCACCTCTTAGATCTACCGCAATAATGCCGGAAGCTCTTGGCCGCGAGAAATTGGATAAGGCTGTCTTTTTAACTGTGCCAGAACTGGTCGCCATGAAGACAAAATGTTTTTCATCGTATTCACGAACCGGCAGCACCGCATTAATTCGTTCGCCTTTTTCCAGGGGCAATAAATTCACAATCGGTTTACCGCGTGAACCACGACCCGCCATCGGCAACTGATAAACTTTCAACCAGTACACTTTGCCGCGACTGGAGAAACACAATAAGGTGTCGTGGGTATTTGCCACAAATAGCTTATCGATGAAATCTTCTTCCTTCATATTGGTTGCAGATTTACCACGACCACCCCGACGCTGAGTGTTGTAAACATCCATGGCCTGGCACTTGGCATAACCTTCATGAGAGAAAGTCACCACCACATTTTCTTCGGTAATCAGATCTTCCATAGTTAGATCTAACTGACTCTCAATAATTTCTGCACGACGCTCATCGCCATAATTTTCAAGAATTTCATTGAGCTCGTCGCGAATCACCTGCAACAAGCGATCAGGGTTCGACAGGATATCAAGCAGTTCTTTTATAAGATCCAGTATTTCTTTGAATTCATTGACAATTTTATCTTGTTCAAGACCGGTCAATCGATGTAGACGAAGCTCAAGAATAGCCTGCGCCTGAGCATCTGAAAGGTGATAACCATCATCTTTCAAACCAAAACGCGGATCAAGTTGATCAGGGCGAGATGAGTCTGCACCAGCGCGACTAATCATGTCGGTGACCATGCCAGGTTGCCACACTTGAGCAATCAACGCCTGTTTGGCTTCAGCGGGACTTGGTGATTTTTTGATCAACGCGATCACGTCATCAATATTGGCCAATGCAACCGCCAGTCCTTCTAAAATATGTGCACGTTCACGTGCCTTGCGTAATTCATAAATAGTACGGCGTGTCACAACCTCACGACGATGACGAATAAAAGCTTCAATAATCTGTTTGAGGTTGAGCAACTGTGGCTGACCATCAACCAGCGCCACCATATTGATACCAAACACACACTGCATGGAAGTCAGCTTGAACAGGTTATTCAAGACTACCTCACCAACTTCGCCACGACGTAGCTCAATCACAATACGCATACCATCTTTATCAGATTCGTCGCGTAATTCGGTAATACCTTCGATACGTTTTTCCTTGACCAGCTCAGCAATGCGTTCGATCAAACGCGCTTTATTCACCTGATAGGGAATTTCGGTAACAATGATGCTTTGCTTGCCCTTTTTATCTTCAATGATCTCAGCACGCGAACGCATGACCATACGGCCACGTCCCGTTTTGTAAGCTTCGCGAATACCCTTAGTGCCATTAATAAGGCCGGCAGTGGGTAAATCGGGGGCTGGCAAATGTTCCATTAATGCATCGATACTGAGCGAGGAATCATCAATTAGAGCCAGTGTGGCATTGATCACTTCAGTCAGGTTATGTGGTGGAATATTGGTCGCCATACCCACTGCGATACCGGAGGAACCATTGACCAGCATGTTGGGAACACGCGTCGGCAACACGGTTGGCTCAGACTCAGAACCATCATAGTTTTCAGCAAAATCAACCGTTTCCTTGTCGAGATCAGCCAACAGTTCATGGGCGATTTTCGCCATACGTACTTCGGTATAACGCATCGCCGCGGGTGAATCACCATCGACCGAACCAAAGTTACCCTGACCATCAACCAGCATATATCTAAGCGAGAAAGGCTGGGCCATTCGGACAATGGTGTCATAAACAGCAGTATCACCATGTGGGTGATATTTACCGATCACATCACCAACCACACGCGCTGACTTCTTATATGGTTTATTCCAGTCATTACCCAGAACACGCATTGCATAAAGCACTCTTCGATGCACGGGTTTCAGGCCATCGCGCACATCAGGAAGAGCACGACCAACAATAACGCTCATCGCATAGTCCAGATAGGACTGCTGCATTTCGTCTTCTAGATTAACTGGGGAAATTTCTTTTGCAAATTCAGACATTTAGTGAAAGCAACCAGATTTTTATACTTGTTATAAAAGTGTTCAAATAAAGCCCGAAATGTTAACACAAATAGTGGCCTCACTGCACTTTTATAGACAATAAAAACAGCTGAATTAAGTCAAAAAATACTTATCCAAATATAGCTAAACATTATCAGCACAAACTCCTTTTTTAGACGGTAATTTTTCAGCTTCACATGCCGTCAACTCACTAAAATCATGTCCCAGATGCAAACAATAGCCCAGCCACTTATAAAGCAGGCGATTCAAACGCCACTTAAGTTTTAATGCAGTCGCGGGTAGATGATCCAGACGTTGACGACCATGCTTAAGATGCCCTGCTAATACCTCAACCAGGCAGGCATCATGATATATACGTATCTTTAAATCAGGTTCAGCAATTAACCGCTGCCCTTCCAGATAGTGGTAGGTCATACGTACCGTAGTAGTAAATTTACTGCGCTCTATGATTTGTAGATGCAAATCCAGACAGCCAGGCACTACTGACACAGCATGATCTGTAATCGCATCAAGATCAGCCACCAGCCTCTTAAAACGTAGATAATTATTCTCGTGCAAGTCCATGAGACTGACATAACCACGTGGCTCCACCTCACCACAGCCATAGCCATCTCTGGCGACCAGCAATGAACCCATCTTTGATTCGTTACCCCCCATAAAAATTATCCATAAGTAAAACAGCTAATCGGTTCACAGTTATCTATTTGTTCAATGATTTATCCATAGCGATAGTATAATATAGCGCCCCATCTTAATTAGAACTATATTAGAACACTATGGCACGTACAGACTCCTTACCCGAAGCAACTGGCATTCACAAACTTATTCGCAACCTTCGTTACCATGAAGCATCACGACAATGGTTTGCGGTTTTATTCGTTTTACTGGTTAGCTTTATGGGCGAACCTCACCAAATTCCTTTACTTATCGGCGCAGGCATTGCCGCCGTCGGTACATTAATACGACTTTGGGCATCAGGCCATGTTATGAAAAATAAAGAACTGGCTACCAATGGCCCCTATGCCTTTGTACGTCACCCTCTTTATGTTGGCAACATCCTGTTATTGCTAGGATTCTCAATTGCTTCATCATTATGGTGGTCCTACCTGTTAATGATTGCACTGCTGTTTTTCTACTACCCACCTACCATTGCTTATGAAGATAACAAGCTTAAAGATTTCTTTGGTGAGTCATGGATAGAATGGAGCAAAAACACACACGCTCTGATTCCAAGCATGCCACAAAGAACAGCTAAAGATGGTCAGGGCAGCAGCTGGTCATTCAAAAAGAGCCTGGTTCAAAACGGTGAACCTATTATTGTTATTTATTTGATTGGCTGCCTGTATTTGCTATACAGCAACTAAAGTCAAACCATCCATAATGATTGAAAATCTGGATCGGTCCAAACTCAAACAATGGATTGAAGACAGTCTAGACAAAAACACAAACATACTGGCTTCTGGCTATCAGGGAAAAACTCTTCTCTATAGCAAAAATGATCAGAAGCTAGTGATTAAAATCCCACATGGACGGGGGTTAATTAGATATCTTCACACACGAATGCTTCGTCATGAAGCACGGTCATATCAACAATTAAAAGGTCTGGATGGTATTCCTGCCTGCTACGGCCTCGTCGACAAACAATACCTGGTATTAGAGTTTATCCAGGGAGATCCCATACGTAATAAACGCCCCATCAATGAAGCCCAATATTTTGAATCGCTATTTGAAATAATCAGGCATATGCATGAGAGAGGTGTCGCACACATGGATTTAAAGAAGAAGGATAATTTGCTTGTCACCCATAACGACCAACCCTGTACATTAGACTTTGGCGCCGCTATCATAAGAAAAAAAGGATTTCATCCGATCAATCATTTCTTATACCGACTAGCCATACGCTTTGATTATAACGCCTGGATTAAGCACAAGTACTATCTTAACCTGGACAACATCAGCACTGAAGATAAAGTTCATTACCGGCGCACTTTTGTTGAAAAAATTGCAAAAAAAATAAAACGCTTCTTCCAGCAATAGTTAGCACTCACTATTTCATTGCTTCTATATATTTTTCAAAAGCACGACTATCTAAAGGCTGACTGAAATAATAACCCTGAAAATGATGACATCCCTTATCTGTCAGGAAAGCTAATTGCTCATAAGTTTCAACTCCCTCTGCAATCACTTCTAAACCAAGATGCGAAGCCATTGAAATAATAGTTGAAACAATCATGGCATCATTATCATCTTCCGCAATATCGCGAACAAATGACTGATCAATTTTAAGCTTATCCAACGGCAGCTGTTTTAAATAGGCCAGTGATGAATAACCTGTTCCAAAATCATCAATTGAAATACGAATATTATTTGCTCTCAGCCTTTTAATTTTGTCAATCACTTCATTATGGTTCTGCATTAACAGGCTTTCTGTAATCTCCAGCTCAATACAATCCGGTGAAACCTCCGCCTTCATTAAAATATCAAGCACCTGCTCTACAAAGTCTTCCTGATGGAACTGCTGAGGACTCACATTTATTGCTAAACGCAGCATATCGTTTTTACATATGTCAGAACTATGCCAAATACCTATCTGTCGCGCTGCCTCCTGCATCACCCAATTGCCTACTTCAACAATTAATCCTGTTTCTTCAGCTACTGAAATAAAATCATTCGGCGGTATTGAGCCACGTTCGGGGTGATTCCAACGTATCAATGCCTCTGCCCCAACCAGACTATTATTACTATCTAACTGCGGCTGATAGTGCAGCACAAATTGATTGTTCTTTAATGCTTCTCGTAAACCCTCACTTATAGATAAACGACGATCAACCTCAGCCTGCATACTGGGTTCATAAAAACTAACCGTGTTTCGTCCTTTTTCTTTTGCATTATAAAGCGCACTGTCGGCATGTTTGAACACGTCATCAACATTTTGCGTGCTTTCTGAAACTAAAGTAATACCGATACTGACATTGATATAACATCGACTGCCCGACAGGTTATAGTGTTCTGATAGACATTGACGAATCTTATCTGCAATTTTTTGCACTTCAAATCCAACCACTGCTTCATCATGGCCCATATTAGACAGGAGAATAACAAATTCATCACCACCTAATCGCGCTACAATATCTTCTTCACGCATCATACCCATCAGACGCTCCGCCACCTGTCGCAACAACTCATCACCGACAGGATGTCCTAATGAATCATTTAGATCTTTAAAACGATCCAGATCTAATAATAACAGAGCACCCATATTTTCATGACGGGTGCACGAAGCAATCGTTTTTTCAAGGAGTCCTAGCAACAAACGTCGATTGGCCAAACCAGTTAAATCATCATGATAGGCAAGATGCTCAATATGAGCTTCGGCCTGTTTACGTTTGGTAATATCCTGAGAAGTTGCTACGTACCGAACCACTTCACCATATTCATTATTCACAGAAGTAATGGTTAACCACTCGGCATAAAGCTCTCCATCCTTACGTTTATTCCACAACTCCCCCTGCCATATACCTGTTTCTGAAATCAATGCCCACATCTCTGTGTAAAATTTTTCATCCTGAACACCTGATTGAAATAGACGTGGATTCTGTCCAATTAATTCTTCGGCACTATAACCTGTCATTTTTTCAATGGCAGGATTCGCCCTTATAATTGTTCCATCCTTCTCAGTAATCAAAATTCCTGCATGGGTATCAAACGCAGTTTCTGCAAGGCGTAATTCATCCAGCATAGTGGTGTGTTCAGTAATATCCTGTACTATCCCCAAAGAATGCAATGGCCTGCCATCTTCATGAAAAGTTGTCGTGCATTGTTCGTGTACAATTTTTTTAGAGCCATCATCCAACACGATTCGGTGAATGATATCGTAGTCATCTTGTTCCACGATCGATCTGGTAAATTCTGCTTTAACCTTCTCACGATCATCCTTATGAATGACCGCCAGAAATGAATCATAACTGGGCTGAAATTCATCTGAATCATAACCAAATATCCTGTATGTTTCTTCAGACCATTCAAGCGTCTGTGCAACATGGTCAAACTCCCAACAACCTAACCTGGCAGCATGCTGTGCAGCCAATAATAAGGCTTCATTTTTTAGCATTTTGTTATCTTTTTCTAATTCAGTCGTTAAATTACGAATATAAGCATAAAAGACCCATCCCTCTTCAGTCAGCACAGACTTCATGGATAACTCTACCGGAAACTCATGCCCCAGCTTGTGCAGTGCTAATGTTTTAATACGCTTAGAATCTTTTTCCGTTTTACCACTATCAATTAGACGCTGAATACCCTGAACATGCCTTTGCCTAAATTCATGTGGAATAATCGTTTCATGTAACGGTTTCTTAGTAATCTCAGAAAAAGTCCAGCCAAACATTAATTCGGCAGCGAGACTCCATTCCCGTACCTCGCCTGATTCATCCATGACTATAACTGCATCGGTGGAATGATCAATTATATGACGAAGATGAGATGAGTAAGAGTCAATATCACGCTGCATTTCTACAGAATCTGTTATATCTCTAAATACAAATACGACACCCTTTACGACATTTGCAGCATCCTTCATCAATGAATATTTGCCCACAATTTCATATTGTTCTCCATAACGAGAACACAAAGAAAAACTCGTTGATTCAACATAATTATGTTGATCACTTTTCATCCAGGATGAAAAATCTTTGAGTTCCTGTCCATGCGAATTAGCCAGCTTTACAACTTCAGATAAATGATGACCCCTGGCCTCATTTTGAAGCCAGTCAGTCAGGCGCTCCGCCTCGGAGTTCATTCTGATAACGAGACCTTTCTTATCAATACTAATAACCGCATCACCTATCGACTGTAGTGTAATGGTGAGATCCTGTTCTCGGGCGCGATGTTTCAGAACAGAAAAATACTGATAAATCATCAATAACACAAAGAGATATAGGACGATGATATAACTAGAAAACTGCAGGACTGTAGATACCGATTCACCTTCTATCATTGCCTGCTGCGGTAACCCAAATAGGTAAAGAGACGCAAGCACACTAACAGGCAGCAATAAAATAACTATTAACAAGGTAATTTTGCTATTCTTTTGCATTGAAACTGAATTATTCACACTAATATTAATGCCCTTTCTTTTCATTTTTAAATGGAAATAATCATCATTTCCAGTCAATATACATATTTATTATAGTGTTATTGCCCGGCATGTCTACTACATACGAATTTATACCAGCCAATAATTAAAACGATGTTTTTACAGTATTATCTGTCCTGAATTAACAGACAAAATAAAATATAAAAAGCAGGATACAACGATAAACGCATATTGAGGCATGAGCCTTCTTTGGCACAAACTATAATGAACAAGCGATGAGCAAATTAGCTAGTCTGAAATGGCATCTGTACAATTTGAGCTGATTTTTAATCTTGCCCTAAGCAGACTATGTGTAATGGCATTGACTGAATCTGGAAATATCGTAACAACATGTGAAATGGCGGTATTACTATCTAACAAAATCAACTGCAAAAAATAATTAGAAACATAACTCTCATTAGAAAGTCGAAGATCATGGTATTCATTATCATCAACCTTTAAATCAACCAGATCATCGGCCTTCAAATTCAATTGAATATTATTTTTTTGTTGACTTAAACAGCGCTTAAAACTGATGAAAATAAACAAAACAAAAAAAGACTTTATAACAACTTCAAGTTCACCTAAATTATTTATTATTAAAATGGATATGGCAGCCAGAATATGCAGCAAAATAAAGAAGTACAGTTTCAGTTTTGATGTATGAACATCAATAAATAAGGGAGAAGCGATCATCTTTGATACTCAAATAAAACAAGCTATTTAGTATCAACACCATATTCTTCCATTTGAGCCAGATGACGAATATATTCAATTAAATCACCTTCCGCTTCAGCCTTACTCTCAAAAGGTCCTCTTTCGTCACCTTCTCGCGTAGTATAAAACCACTCACCATTTATTTGTACAAAGCGGTTCACCTGAAAGTATGTTTTAGCTTTGGCCTCATCTCCATCGTATTTTCTCGTCATTTTACTCTCCTCCTCCGTTACATCGCTATGCGACTACATTAGTACTACTCGCTTGCCGTATCCTTGCGACCAGTGCTGTCATTGCCGCATCTGGTGATGGTTCTTTCTCCAGTAATAAATCAAACAAAGCCTGATCCTGATAATCCAGCAAAATCGAAAATAAAGCAAACTCCTCGTTGCTCAGACTATTATATTCCATTTTAACAAAAGTCGTTAGCAACAAATCCAGTTCAAGCATACCACGTCGACAACGCCAGCGTAACTGGGCCTCACTAATCTTATCCTCTTGATTCATAAAGAATTTTTAACCATTTTCTTCTTGATATTACCAATAGCTCTAGTAGGGTTTAAGCTCTTAGGACAAACCTGAACACAATTCATAATGGTGTGACATCTAAATAACTTAAACGGCCCCTCCAGCGCTTCTAATCGCTCAGACAGCGCCTGGTCACGACTATCCTCAATAAAGCGTGAAGCCTGCAATAGTGCCGCCGGTCCTAAAAACTTATCAGGATTCCACCAGAAAGAAGGGCATGAGGCTGAACAACAGGCACAAAGAATACACTCGTACAGACCATCCAGCTTTTCACGCTGTTCAGGCGTTTGTGGTAACTCAACCTCAGGCATAGGGTCTTTAACAGTCAGGTAAGGCTTAACCTCACGATATTGATGATAGAACGGCTCCATATCTACAATCAGGTCACGCACCACGGGCAGACCCGGTAAAGGCCTAATTTCTACCGGCTCCTTGAGATCAGACAATGGCGTAACACAGGCCAGGCCATTAACACCATTGATATTCATACTATCCGAACCACACACGCCCTCACCACAGGAGCGCCTAAAACTCAGCGTTTCATCCTGCTCCTTTAATTTTAATAGTGCTGCTAATAACATCATGCCCGGCTCAATATCCTTGAGCTCATAATCCTGCATATAGGGTTTAGCATTTACATCAGGGTTATAACGATAAATATTAAAACGCATATTAATAGACTCTTGGTTTGGGTGGAAAACTATCCACACTCACTGGCTTGGTACGAACCGGTTTGTAATCCAGCCCATTCTCAAATGAATACAAACTATGACGCATCCAGTTTTTATCATCACGTTCTGGATAATCAATACGTGAATGCGCACCACGACTTTCCTTGCGTGCATAAGCCGAATGCATGGTCGCCAGGCCACAGGCCATTAAATTTTCCAGCTCCAGCGCTTCAACTCTAGCAGTATTATATGTATCACTATGATCGCCAATAGAGGCATTTTTCAAACGTTCGGCCAGTTGCTCAATTTTTTCCACACCCTGCTGCAAAACCTCATCATTCCTGAATACACCACAGTGTTCTTCCATTAGTAGTTTTAATTCATCACGAATAACATTCACTGATTCACCAGCTTTACCAGAATCAGTATCCCAACGCTGAAAACGTTCCATGGCTTTGTCTACTGCGTTTTCATCCATGGAACGATGGTAACGATTTTCTTTTAAGTAAGTGATGATATGATTGGCCGCAGCGCGACCAAAAACAAGAATATCCAGCAGCGAATTTCCACCCAGACGATTCGCCCCATGCACCGAAACACAGGCACACTCACCCGCCGCATATAAACCTTCGATCACTTCTTCCGGCGTATCTTTAACCGGCATAACCACCTGACCATTTTTATTGGTGGGAATGCCACCCATGGTGTAATGCGCAGTTGGGAAAACGGGAATCGCCGCTTCTGCAGGATCAATACCTAAAAAAGTCATACAGGTTTGGCGAATACCTGGCAGGCGTTTTTGAATCACGTCTTCACCCAGATGATCCAGCTTTAACATGACATGATCTTTATTAGGCCCACAACCACGACCTTCTCGAATTTCTGTCGCGATAGCTCGACTCACTACATCACGACTCGCCAGGTCTTTGGCCTTGGGCGCATAACGTTCCATCAAACGTTCACCATCACCATTAACCAGATAACCGCCTTCACCACGCGCACCTTCGGTAATCAACATACCGCGACCCGCAATACCGGTGGGATGAAACTGAAAAAACTCCATATCCTGCAATGGCACACCGGCACGTAAAGCCATGCCCAAACCATCACCCGTATTAATCATGGCGTTGGTAGTGGTTCTATAAAGTTGTCCTGCACCACCGGTGGCCAGCAAAGTTGTTTTTGCTTCAATAATAATTGGCTGGCCATCGTGGATATTGAATATCAAAGCACCCAGCACATGCCCTTCATCATTTTTCAGTAAATCGACTGAAAAATATTCATCGAAGAAATGGGTTTTAGCGCGAATGTTTTGTTGATAAAGACTGTGCAAAATCGCATGGCCGGTTCGATCTGCTGCTGCGCAGGTTCGTGCAGCCTGATCGCCACCAAAATTCTGGCTTTGTCCACCAAAGGGACGCTGATAGATCTTTCCATTGTCGAGTCGAGAAAACGGCACACCGAAATGCTCCAGTTCGTACACCGCTTTAGGTGCAGCACGACACATATACTCAATCGCATCCTGATCACCTAAATAATCGCTGCCCTTAATGGTATCGAACATATGCCAGTGCCAGTTGTCAGGCAGAACATTGGCCAGCGCAGCATTCATACCCCCTTGTGCCGCCACAGTATGTGAACGTGTAGGAAAAACTTTAGAGACCACAGCCACACTGGCATCGGCATCAGACAATTTCAAAGCCGCACGCAAACCACCTCCACCTGCACCAATAATTAGAGTATCGAACTTCCTTCTTTGAATTTCCGCCATGATCAAGCAACCATTGAAAACAATAAAATACGAATCACCCAGAGGCCGCTACCAACTAGCACACCGACGACCAGCGCCAGCACAAACATACGCAGCATAATCTCATGAATGTAATCCAGAATGACATCACGCATACCAATCCATGCGTGGAACAAAACCGCCACTACAAACAGGCCAAAGGCAATTGAATTAAATGGATGGAACAACCAGGCCCGCCAATGTTCAAAACTGACAACATCAACACTAATACCGCAATAGAACGAATAGATTAAAAACAGGCTGATATAAACAGCGCTAACACGCTGTACTACCCAGGGTTTTAAACCTTCAAGAATATAAAGGCTCATAACAGCATTCCCAGTGACACAATCACCACCACCGCTATAGCCGACAACATCACCAACCAGGCGGCCCTGTTTGCCGGCTGCTTCTCAATCGCGATGTCTGCATCGATCAACAAAAAACGAATTCCCGCAAATAAATGATGCGCTAATGCCCAGACAAACAAGATTTGCACCAGAACAAGCAAAGGATGCTGGAGGATAGAAAGTGCCTGTTCAAAACCATCAGCAGACTGCACCGATAAATCCAGCAGATAGACAATGAATGGCATAGCCAGGAACATTAAGATACCAGAAGCACGGTGTGCCAGAGAAACCACACCCGCAATAGGTAAACGAATCTTGAAAAGATTCAAATAAACCGGTCGTTCATCCTTTAGCATGACCATCACCTCAAAAAACATATTTTTATTATTTTAGAGAGTATCATAAAACAGTCAGCGGCCGATTTACAGCCAATAAAACGATGAATGAATGTAATAGCCTTATAATCTGCATTAAGATTTTATTATATGAATTGACTAAACTAGCCCTAATACAAAGTAAGCGTACGACAGGATAATACTGATGAAAATCGAATGGCAAAAGTTTTTAAATGATGCAGGTGCAGAAATCCAGGACGGCAAAGTCGAATCCTTTGGTAATCCGACACGAGAACGTCAGATCATCCATTCCGGCAACACCCTCTGCGACCTGTCACACTACGGCCTGATCGCCGCCTACGGTGAAGACACCGTCGATTTTCTCCAGGGACAGTTCACCAACGACATCACCGAAGTCAACGAAACACACAGCCAGTTCAGTGCCTACTGCACACCCAAAGGCCGCATGCTGGCTAACTTCAGGATATTTAAACGCGGCGAAACACTTTACCTGATGTTGCCCTACCCGCTACTGGAACCCGTGCTAAATCGACTACGCATGTTTGTCATGCGCTCAAAAGTCACCCTCGAGGATGCCAGCGACGCACTCATGCAATTTGGTTTCAGCGGCCCACAGGCAGACAAACAGTTAAAAAACATCACCGAATCCATCCCCTGTGATATTGATGACTGCATCCAGTACGACAACTACAGCATCATCCGCACCCACGGTACAGAACCCCGCTTCGAAATATACGGCGACCTGAACGCCATGCGCAAGCTGTGGCAATCACTTGATGTTGACGCCACCCCCGTCGGCGCACCTATCTGGGAACTGCTCAACATACAGTCCGGCATCCCCGTTATCACAGCAGAAACCGTTGAAGCCTTCGTACCACAAATGGCTAATATGTCGCTCATAGGTGGCATCAACTTCAAGAAAGGTTGTTATACGGGCCAGGAAATCGTGGCACGTATGCACTACCTCGGCAAGCTCAAGAAACGTATGTATCATATTTCGATTGATTGCAAAGAAGCACCTAAAGCGGGTGATAAGATTTTTGCTGAGAATTCCACAGCGGGAACTGGAACTGGGACGATTGTTAGTGCTGAGCTAAATGCAGATGGGGTTTATGAGGCATTGGCGGTGATTCAGATAGCAGATGTTGAGGGGCAGACCTTGCAATTGCATGATGAAGAGGGGCCAGTGGTTAAGATTTTGGAATTGCCTTATGCATTTGTAAAGGCTGATTCGAAATAAATAAAAAAACCAGTCATTTCCGCATACTTCTTAACCTGTCATCCCGGTATGCTTTTGGTTCGGGATCCAATGCGTAGCCCGCAATAAACACATCCTACATATCGACTTTAAAAACCTCACAGACCTCACCTTTTAATTGTTGATTTACCCATATTCATTGCAGTAGTTTCCAGTTTAAATCTATTGGAAAATTAACTTTTTAAGAACAAACTACATTACTAAAACAACCTGACTTATAAATTAAATTATTCACCTGAGAGCACCTCACACAATGACACAGGTTAATCCTATAGAAAAGCAAAATGAACCCAATCAGGTAGATTATATTATCGGCAATTTAAAAGCTGGAGATGATATAGCAGTAAGTGGCCACCTTGAACTTCTACATGCTGCAGAAATTGCCGGTCTTCTTGAATCATTACCACCCGAACAACGTCAACATCTTTGGAAGCTAGTACCACAGGAAATTGAGGGTGAAACCCTCACCTATCTTGGTGAAGAAGTACGTGGCAGCATCATTGATAAAATGAAAGATGCTGACGTTGTCGCCGCCACTGAATCCATGAACGTGGAAGATCTTGCTGGTGTCATAGATGAACTTTCTGATGACATAAGTGAAGCAGTACTGGAATCGCTCGATGATGACCGCCGCCTACGATTAGAAACAACCCTGTCTTTTGGTGATAACACTGCCGGTCGATTGATGAGTACCGATGTAATCAGCGTGCGCAAAAATGTCACTCTCGCAGTTGTATTGCGTTACCTGCGTCGCCTAAAACCATTACCAATGCATACTGATGCTTTGATGGTAACAGATGAACATGGCACTTATCTCGGCAAGTTAACACTTGCTGATACAGTATCTGAGCGCCCGGATACTGTGGTAAGCGACGTCATGCGGGAAACTGCCGATTGGGTACAAGTTGACGCGAATGAACATGATGTAGCAATACTATTTCAACGACGTGATCTAGTCTCTGTCGCTGTAGTCGATGAGTATTCAAAATTGATGGGGCGCATAACCATTGATAACGTTGTTGATATTATCGTTGCAGAAGCAGACAAGACATTACTGGCCAGTGCTGGTCTGGTAGAAGATGAAGATCTTTTTGCCCCTGTTTTACCCAGCACCAAACGACGTGCCGTCTGGTTAGGCGCTAATCTTGTTACAGTTTTCATGGCAGTCTGGGTCATTGGATTATTTGAAGCAGTGTTGGACAAAATTGTAGTGCTTGCTATTTTAATGCCGATTGTAGCTAGCATGGGAGGTATTGCGGGTAGTCAGACCCTAACTCTGACAATTCGTGGTCTGGCACTGGGTCAGGTGAGCAGTGCCAACTTGCGCTGGCTGAGAAATAAAGAACTATTAGTGGGTTTATTAAATGGTTTAACCTGGGCAATTGTGGTGGCAATAATCACCTTTATCTGGTTTCAGGACACTGGCATCGCCCTGATTATTGCCGCGGCGATGATGCTTAACCTGGTCGCCGCCGCGTTTTCCGGTGTATTGATACCTATAATACTGGATCGTATAGATGTAGACCCAGCACTATCTGGTGCAGTGATATTAACCACAGTAACAGATATAATCGGTTTTCTGAGTTTCCTCGGATTAGCTACATTATTTCTATTATAAAATGAAAAAATATTACCGGACTTAACCGAACAACCATATATTAAAACTACTAAATTAACATTTAATGATCTTTGTAAAGGTTATAAAAAGTGAATCAAAATTTAATTACACTCGGCTGGAGAGAATGGGTTTCATTACCTGATTTGGAAATCACCTGGATTAAAGCAAAAATAGATACCGGTGCTAAAACCTCCTGCCTGCATGCCTTTTCTGTCAAAGAATTCACCGTTAATAATAAAAAATGGGTCCGTTTTGGCATACACCCACATCAAAAGGACACTGAAACAGAATTACTTTGTGAAGCAGAAGTTCTTGACGAACGCATAGTTACAGATTCTGGTGGGCATAAGGAAAAACGCTATGTTATTTCAACCGAAATTATGCTGGCAAATCAACGCTGGCCTATAGAAATCACGCTGACAAATCGAGATAATATGCGTTTTCGTATGCTGCTGGGCCGAACAGCTATGGAGCATAAAATAACGGTCAACCCAGGCGAATCATTCTTGCTCGGCAAGCCAACAACTAAGAGCAAAGGATAAACGAAAATGAAAATAGCCATTTTATCTCGCAACAAAAAACTCTACTCCACCCGCCGCCTAATTGAAGCCTGTGAACAACGAGGCCATGAGCCCGTGGTGCTTGATGTCCTACGCTCTTATATGGAAGTTGTGCCCAGTAAACCCGAAGTCCATTTAAAAGGTGAAACGCTTCCTGCATTTGATGCGGTTATACCCAGAATTGGTGCCTCGGTTACCTTTTATGGCACTGCAGTGCTGAGACAGTTTGAAATGATGGGCGCCTTTCCCTTAAATGAATCTGTTGCTATATCACGCTCACGTGACAAACTTCGTTCTTTACAGCTGCTGTCCCGCAAAGGTGTTGGCTTACCTAATACAGGCTTTGCTCATCATCCCGATGATATTCAAGACCTGATTAAAATGGTAGGCGGTGCACCACTAGTGATTAAATTATTGGAAGGTACACAGGGTATTGGTGTTGTTCTAGCAGAAACTAAAAAAGCGGCTGAAAGTGTTATCGAAGCTTTTATGGGTTTAAAAGCAAATATCATGGTGCAGGAATACATAAAAGAGGCTGGTGGCGCAGACATACGTTGTTTAGTGGTGGGCGATAAAGTTGTAGCAGCAATGAAACGACAGGCACTACCTGGTGAGTTTCGCTCTAATTTACATCGAGGTGGTAGTGCCTCATTAATTAAAATTACTCCGGCTGAACGTGCGACGGCAGTAAAAGCTGCAAAAATTATGGGGCTCAACGTAGCTGGTGTAGATCTTCTTCGTTCAGAACGAGGCCCTCTGGTAATGGAAGTAAACTCTTCACCCGGCCTTGAAGGTATTGAAAGTGCCTCTGGCAAAGATGTTGCGGGTATGATCATTAATTTTATTGAAAAAACAGCCAAACCTAATAAAACAAAAACCAGGGGCAAGGGTTAACTTTGATGAAGCATAGCCCTCTTTCAATAAATGGGATCACATTTAAACCAGGTACAAGAACAACTATAGACTTGCCTGTCGGCCGTTTATATACACATACACCCATGACAATGCCAGTACATGTTGTCAAAGGAAAAAAAACTGGCCCTCGCCTGTTTATTAGTGCGGCTATTCATGGCGATGAGATTAATGGCGTTGAAATTATTCGCCGTTTGCTGAAGCTACCTGCATTAAAACGTCTTAGGGGAACCATTATCGCTGTTCCCATTGTCAACATCCATGGCTTGATTAATCATTCACGTTATCTGCCTGACAGACGTGATTTAAATCGATCCTTTCCGGGTTCTGAAAAAGGTTCTCTAGCAGCA
>Ga0224511_10000183_pt1 | contig 24530 bp, 13 predicted proteins | sample SF_May12_sed_USG_2_FD_169988 | JGI IMG/M metagenome (GOLD analysis project Ga0224511, IMG submission 169988) | Sediment microbial communities from San Francisco Bay, California, United States - SF_May12_sed_USGS_8_1 | ecosystem: Environmental > Aquatic > Marine > Sediment | place: USA...
CTGTGAGATTATTTTTTGTCATGCATTCTAAAGGTCCAACATGTTATCTTATTTACATTACCTGACATATCACAAATAACCTAACCTACAGCTAACAAAAATGTGTTGGCTAATAAGATAGCATCAGTGAAATGTGACCAGTTAAAAAGGTTCTTTAGATACGGACAACCCATGGTCATAAGCAAAGAGTATGAAATGGTGCCAGATTGCCCCATAAATATACACTATTATGTCTATAATAGACCAGAAATCAACCATACGAAATGGTTACCTAAATCTCTGTTAATATGAGCATGCACAATGCAATACCCTGGGTTATCACAGTTGGAGTCGAAGAATGTTTTAAATGCACTGAGAGGTACGGTATGGGAGGAGTACATGCTTAGTGAAATATTGTACAATAGTCACTATAATAGTGTACATGCTCGGTATTTAGATGCAATCTTCATATAGCATAGAACGCTATAGGAAAGGATTGCTGATTTACATTGACAGAAAAAGCTTCATAAGGACCATTGCAATCAACATACACCCTCAACCTAATATGCCCTTACATTCTTTCTTCTATGAGAACATCCATGAACTACCGTAATCAAGTCTAGTGAAATCGCTTGCTCTCTATTAGCCCGAGATGCTGACTATTACAGACTCAGTCTTACCTTATGCTGACTCTGTCTCACCCGGATAAGATCCACTGATGACTGTGGCGTGTTATTGTAGAGAATTGCGTTAACACATGTACACTTTAGCTCCACAATTACCACTAGCTGGATTAGAAATGCAGTCTAACTAGTTAAACTTTAAACATTTTCTGTTAATTGTAGTCAAGGAAAAGAATTGAGTATGGTGTAATCCATTATGCAGGATATTTACTTAACCAACACACTAAAGATAAAGAGTGTGATTTTCTTTCATGCTGGGTTTCTCCCAGCAATGAACTAATTATAATCGCCACTTGTAGCAATACATTATAAATGAAATGGTAAACCTGTAGTTCATATTATAAAACATCACGCCGGCTCTATTGAGTGTGCCATACATTTTATGGTATACAATTAAACAAAGGAAGTATTCAGGTTCGTTGATTAGACTGACTGTAAGTCGAATAGAAACATGAGTGCAATCTAAACCTGGCTTTGCTGGCTTTCATGACGTAGGAACACGCTTTACTCAATCACCGTCTATTTCCAGCAAATCCTAACAATAATTTACGACTATAGTTTATCTGATTTAAATCCTCTATATAAAGCTATCACACCTATGCAAAATAACTAAGAAGTGACATTGGCAAATTTGTGACTGAATATATACTACATAATGCAGGTATATGAGAAGAGGCAAGACCGTTTTTCATGCGCTTGATTTATCCGCACAAGCGTTTCATCCTTTTTAGCCTGCGGCTACATCACCACTTCGCGTTGGCAAGTCAAATTGTTCTTAAAGTATTCTCGCTAAATTCACACTGTACAATTACTCTAGGCAAACCTTGAGAATAAACATAAAATTACACAAGTCTAATTTAATCGAATTCACAAACTGAATACCCTAGATTAAATGAGCTCAATTCCCAGTGTAGCGGAAGGTGCGAGCACTTTTATCATTGTGAATACCACCATCACTGGTCTAATATGTGCACGTCTAACATACATAAATTAAACTCTTAAACATCTTAAATGCATTTACCACAGGTGTGCCCAGACAGCGGCTGGGGGGGTGTCTGCACACAGCTCCTCGGTTCAGGATCGGTGCTCTCACTCTCAGTGCACTCAACGATATACCCTTTCAGTGCACTCAATCATCTACCCTCTCATCTACCCTCTATCATCTGCTGACAAAAACAGCTGATAAGCTCGCATGATTCTTATTCTGAAATCTTCTTAGTTGGACAACGTAATTTTCAGCTGTAGTAGTCTAAGTGGAGTTAAGAAGAATGATATCCTGGCTAAAAATGGCGCCCTTTACCCCAAACCCCAATTTTTAACAAAAAGGTTGGGTACAGCTGGTTTCTATACCATAAACTTTTGCTCAGCCTGTACGCATCTACCATACGCTTTAGCCCAACCTGTACGCATCTACCATACGCTTTAGCCCAACCTGTATGCATCTACCATACGCTTTAGCCCAACCTGTATGCATCTACCAGAAGTTGTTACTCTGTAGTGGTGATCCGATGAAGGAGAACGTGCCAAGTTACGTATCAACTTGGAATTGAACCCGGGTCAGATGTGCCACCCACTATTCAACCACCTCTCAATTCATCATATGCCTCGGGCCCCTCCTGTCTGCATTTACCATGAGCTACCATATACGCACGCAGCGCAGCATGCCTTTACTGTAGATGACCTTGTGACTGAAGCTTGTCATGCTATAGTGGGAAGATAATATATTTAACCCATACATGATAACAATATGCACTGGATCTTTGAAAGAGTTTTTCTCATGAGAAATTATAGCTGCCCTGCCCAGATGAGAGTATTAAAATGAGATTCACACAAAATGTTACAACAATACGAATGGAATTATTCATGTACTCCAAGCCTCTAGTTTTTTCCAACCATAATAGTAAGAATCTGTAGTAGTCAGGCTGACCATGAGCCATCGAATGAGCCTGTTATTCGATAACATGCAGTTCCTTGCCGACAGCGGTGAAAGCTTCAACCGCTCTGTCAATATCTTCTTCCGTGTGGCATGCAGAGATCTGCACACGGATTCTGGCCTCACCACGTGGAACGACTGGGAAGTTGAATCCTATTACATAGATACCTCTCTCTGAAGAATAAATTGGGTAGTATAAGATATGATAGTATAAGATGGGACAGCGTAAGATGGGGCTGGATAAGATGGGCAGGGCAGGGGAAGGGCAGGGCTTCGACAGGATGGGATAGGCGGTAAAGGATAATTTTATTTTGCATACACCGTATAACATAAAATAGTCCACGGGACAAATCAATTATATACACTCCAGACATTCGCTAGCTAACATTTGAAAAAGTCAGCACGTTTTACATTTCAAACCTGTTTAAACCATTTCCAATGCTGTTGCTTCAACAATGATACTTAAGCAGTGGGAAAAATCAACCACATATTGCAACTTACCGAGCATTTTGTCTGCAAACACTTGTGATAAACGCGCATCGCCCAGCATCACTGGACAAATTGGATGCTGACGATCACCCTACAAACACACAGTATACAGGATTTATAATGGATATTACCAACATCATACTTAGAGGGCAACATTCCCACTAATCGATAGAAAAGTGATGAGAGCCACTTTCGATTAAATAAATGTGGACCTTGCGTGTTAGATTGGCCATTTGGTAGAGGGGCGATAAGATTATTCCACTTCAAACGGCCTAAACGCCTATTCTTTCTCAACACAATCCAGCGAGCAGACAACTCCAATGAGTCAATGTAAGGCAATGAGGAACAAACATTCGCTAGTCTGAAAATGTGCATTTGAGGCATGGAGATCTCAAAAAAACAATTTAACAATAAAGACTAATACACCCGTAGAGTTTATCACCAGACCAGACCCTAGTTTTAAATTTGAACAGTTCGACTCACCGCCAAATCGAATCCAGCAGCGGTCATTGCTTTCCTGAAGCGTGCCGTGTTAGAGTGGACACGGTCCGCTAAGTTATGGTCCCTGCTCAACAAATCAAATACCTGCAAATTATGGTAAAAACCACATTATGCTCATATACACAGGCTAACACCGTGGCTACCATGGGTGGTGTTTAGTTATGGGGATTGCTATGAACTTTCTGTTTATAAAAGCAAAGGTAAAGGTCATTTCGATACTCATCGGTTGTGTGGGGGAAGCGGCTGTTGTACGCGAGTTGGAATGTCACACCTCTTCCTCCCAGCACTTTTCTTCACCATCCACATTATTATTAATTTCTCAACGCCGTGGTTAACAAGGAATCTTTGAGCTCAGGAGCGAATTGGGGTAGGATGCTCTTTCTGTCACCACTACTGACTATTTTCATAGTCGAACCCACGACTCCTCCAACACGAGTCGCGCATTCTAACCTCCAATCCACGGCCATGCAAAACCATAAATGCAAAACCATAAACATGAAAACACAAATATAATGTAACATACGGATAATTTACGCCATACACATAACAAGGATGCAACAGTATACACCTTCAGTCAGTTAGACCTCACCTTGGACGCACCAGCAACTACTGGCGGAGGTAAAGCATTAGAGAACAGGTATGGCCTACTCTTCTGGCGAAGCAGTGAAATCAACTCTTTAGGCCCTGTAGTGTAGCCACCGGAAGCACCTCCTAGCGCTTTACCTAGAGTGGAGGTGATGATTGTTATCTGGCCTTCAACGCCATGAAATTCTTCTGTTCCTCTACAACATGCTGACTTCTTTGTATGGTGGCAATTTGCATAGAGGACCTTTTAGTGTTTGAGTCGACATTGTGGAAACCATACGCAGGCGCAACAGTAAACATTGTGTGCTAGCCCCATTAAAAAGTAAATCTCGCCACTAAAGATTTGATAATGAACAACTGATGAGTAAAGTGCAAATTAAGTTTTCCATCTAGAGTTTAAGTCCAACGGATATTTAACATGTGGTGGAGATAACTCCAGTTTTATATCAGAACAGCATTCAATCAATAAGATTTTTGTCAGATGCACTAAAAAATCTCGGTCGCGATCGCGCTGAGTCTGTTGCAATAAAAAACACAATGGGTTCGGGTCTGTAAATTGTATAAAGTTGTCCTCTCTCGACACCAACACATCGCATCTGCGTGACATGGTTTCCAGCGCATTAACCCAATCTCTTTGCATTGATGATAGATAACTTGACATCGGTGGCCTTAACCTTTCTCAACTAGCACGCCAGCGCCCACTTTCAGTCACAAAACTCGTTCATGTGATCCAAATCTTTTCCAGTAGCAGCCGATAGAAATGGTTTTCTAAATTGCACTTTTGAGTCGCACTTTGGGGCAGTGGGGCAGAAAGTGCGACTGAGAACAGGTTCAGTCACACAAAAAACAATCGTTTGAATGCACCTATTACTTCTATTATCTTGGACATGTTATTTTGATTCATCTGGTGAATGGTGGATGAACAAGCTGCTTACTTTCCCGTTTCTCCAAAGAAGCCTGTGGAGTGGCACTCGTCAATCATGGTGAGGCAGTTATATTTCTCAGCCAGATAGCAAATGTCTCTGTAAAATGAAGGGAGACCCTTTTAACACACACTAGATATTTCAGCCTGCATAATATTATTTATAAACCCACCATGTCAGCATTGCCTATCACAAGTCATCAGGGCAGTTATGACTATGAAATAGCGGAGGACACCCCACGAGCTGACATGCACACTCTCTCTGTCTTTCTACTCCTTACTCAACCATCAGCCATTCTCCTCTCTACTACATGGTAACGTCGCTCAACACTAAGGCAAAATCAAGATCCGATCAAGTAAAAGTAGTTACACAAGAGGTTTGAGGAACCCCACAGCGTATCGCATGCTGCCCGCTTTATGCTACCTTACAGCATTGATGACCTGTATTAACAGCACAGGACAATCTTTTGTTTTTGACCTTGGTCAATTACGCTGTAGCAGTGACACCCATGATATGAACTTTGATGCAGATGAGAAGAACACATCAGAATAGTGCACTTAATACGTCCATTTTCCATTTCCCTGGAGAAACCTCTCAGTGTCCCAGCAGATGTCTGATATATTTTGATATCAGTAATCTTTTTGATAGCGTGCTGGGATTGCAAATTTGGATTTGAATCCTTGTTATGACTGGAACTGTGAGCTTCTTGCATTAGTCTTAGCTCAAAACAAAAACAAGCCTTGCTATGAGTTGGAGTGTTGGTATTGTCCCAATAGGTGGCGCTCCATGTTATGCCATAACTGGCGGAAAACAAGTATCTAACCCGAAGCTTCATAATAACAGTGACGGCGTCACACAAGAAGGAAAGAATCGGTGTTTACTTGTTATCCCGCTAGGTTACTCACTTCAATGGTGCCACATTTCCATCCATACTGAAGACACCATCACTGACAATCAGTTTACGGTTGTGTGTGCCTTTACTGTGACGAAGCTGATGCTCAAGATCTGAAATTCAGCAAGAAAATAATTAGGGTCAGCAACACAGGAAATGGATAAAACTTGCAATGCCCTAACCAATCCAGCCACCAGCAAAATAAAGGAGTGCCACATGTCCGGATCTGTCTTCACTTGTTTTCTGATTTTGGAGTCTATTATGAACAAATGGGCCCAATACCAAGCTTAAGTGGAAGGTTAGCTAGAACTCTATCCGTCGCACATACTTAGAGCACTCGGCCACGCACTTTCTCTTTACTTGGCCCATTCGAGCCGTGGTTATCGAGTGACCAATATTCGTTTTTGTAAGTCGCACTTGCTGCAATTAATGCGGAGTTGCTTCCCTTTAAGAATGGGGAACGCAGCTCTGACAGTGCGTCTTATCATCGATCACGTCTTAACCCATTTAAAAGCAAGTTGATCACCTCTTAAATATCCCAAACCCAACAGGGACCTGAGATCATTTTATTTTACATGGATCGCCATCATTAATGATACTGCCAGACTAGCTGGTTTTCCAACCGCCGTCTTGGTGCTGGCTGCTTAATCCACGAAAACAGTCAGTCTGGGATCATTTTGGGTGGAACCATTGTTTCTGTACCAACAAATCAATCTATTGACATGGACAAATGTTTCTAGATTTGTTCGTCGTTTTCAGTATCGACTTTTGCTCCGATTTTAATCCATTTTGAGAGAATATCATCTGAATGGGTCAACACAAACTAGGACCATCAGCATTGGTTCTCAATTTTCAGTGAAGAACCTCAATTTCATACTGGTTCATCCGGGAAGACAGCTATGCAATTAAATCTGAACAAAAAAAAATCAGTGATCCAAATCATGATCACCAGTCAAAAGAGCCGCCCATGAAACTATTGGTCATGTGATTGGGCAGTATTATAAGCACATACCACATTACCATCTCAGTTCTCAACCACATCAAAGTCAGGATAGCATTTTACAAACACTTGAATGATATATCGAGAAGCTCGATTGTAAGCTGTGGAATCATTAGGAAGCTAACTAGCAAGTGTATACAAGGCATACCCTACCCTAGAATAGGCCCCACGAACCGCTGGGGGTAGAAGAGGAGGGAGCGGAGGCTATCGACAAGAGATTAAATTAAGCGCTAAGAGAAAAACAGCTGTTAGACGAATGAGAGGCCGATAGTGATTATATGCGTTCCCAACACCCTTTTCTCATGTGTTTATTGATGGTCTGTGCGAGAATAGGCGGTAGTTTCTCAAGTACTTACCGTAGAACAAAACCACAAAGCACTGTAAGTGATAGAAAGTTACATCGAATGTTCATGCATGTGTGTACATATGCTGCGCAACCAATGAACATCTTCCAAAAATATAGGAGGCATCTAGCTGGAATAACTCGCTAAGACTAGAATAGTTTACCAGTTGAGTGGTACCAATTTTGTGGAATATTTGACGGATTACTCAAATATTTTGTTTTCATAGAATCCAAGGTCCCATAAATTACCAAAAACATTGTTGAGAAACAATACGACCAATATCTACCTTCCATGTCCATGTGTTTATATCTATGCTTCTTGGCTTTACACAGCCGGATGCCATCAATCACTGAAGCGTGATTCAGAGAGTCCGAGTACACCTCATCATGCTCGGATAGTAATACTTCAAACAAGCCAGCATTAGCGTCGAAACAGCTGGAGTATAGAATCGTGTCATCCCGTCCATGAAAGTCAGAAATCTGTTTCTCCAGTTTTAGATGCAGATCCTACAGTACAGAGATCGCCGGACTAGTAAATACAGGGTGAGGTTAGGGTAGCCCAGTTAATAAATGGACCGCAGTTCGAGCCTCATTGCCAGTGGGGTGGTTTTCTGGTATGGGCCTTTAGCAAGCGCCTCACTTCAAATTGCTAGCATGGGTTTGGATCAACACGGTAAAAAAGTGGGGGTCCCAACCAGTGGGCAAGGATCTGTTTACCTCCCAAACTTGATGGTTGTTATGAACTAGTGGAGGTGGAAAGTCTGTGAGGAACTCTTACCCCCGACAAGCATCCAGGAAGAGCCACCCATGAACCATTTTGAAAGCCAGGCGTGTTTTAATGATGTTATCCACATAAAATAAAGTAACCTAGCCTGGCTAGTTATCCCACAATCTCATACATTTAAGCTGTCATTCAGAGACTGACTTATTATAATGTGTATTTGTCAGTTTTGTGAATACATATTTACATTAGTTCCGCAAATGAAGCGCACGGAACTGAGACCAGAAGCATGTGATTTGAGTGCATCTATTCCAGCTTGAACAACCTCTGGGTGACTCTACAACAAGAAATCACCATAGCAACCATATTGCCACAACATGAATTACCAAAGTAAGCACTGTCTGCAATCACATTGTGTGTAGCATGGTTGCGATACATTTCGCGAAAGAAATGGAAAAAAACATCAATCAGCATTCGCTTAATGATCGCTGATCAAAAAGCTCGGATTTCAGTCATGTAAGATGAACAAAACTCACCGATAGTCCGAGATAATTGTTAGCGCAAAAGTTCAGCACTGGCTGGTCACTTCCCTCCACAGTGATAAGATTGTCCTGTTTAGAAGTGATGACTCGCTCTGACTTAAATGTACCCGCATGACGAATCTCTTCCAGTTGATCAGCAATCTGCTGTCGCATTATTGGGAGAGCAGAAGAGTAGAACCGGCCACATGATGATGTCTTCAGGAGCACTTCCCCTGAAAATGGAATTCTTTTATTGTTGATTAGGCTACTCATAGTCACATAATTAGGCTACAAGAATTTGAATAAATGAAAGGAGAAAAGGCCTTAGAAATTAGTTTTTAGTGAGTTAGTCAGTGAACCACTCCACTGACTGACTGATTACAGATTAGTGCCGGAAACACAAGTCATTCACCTCTCAGTCTCAGCCAATCACTGACTGAGGCAGTAGGTCACTCATCAAGCACTTCCAAGCCCATTGGACCGATGAACACTAATTAGTCACACTGACAGTGACACTCTCAAGTCTCGGAGACAGACTCAATCAGGAATCATTGGACTTGGAGTTGGACTTGGAGTGGACTGACTCTGAGTCTGAGTGTGAGTCACTTCCACACCAACTGTGATGGAAGGTGAGTGCATGTAATCATTGTATAATGAGCAGGTTGATTACCACAAGTGGTGCCAAGCAGCTTGAGCATAGTCGATCGGAACAACAGACTCTAGAACTAGTGCCACAGAAGCTTCAAGGAACCTAACGAATCTTTTGCAAAATCCAAGCGATGCACCGAACCGCACAGCTCGCAAAGACACTATAGCATATTGCATTATAATCTAGGCTTTCTCCGCGGGACATTCCGCGATTTACTACTCATCTATTTGCTGTAGGGCTCTAGCTTTCAAGGGCTTTGTCTCGAAACTAGAATGAACGATGGCGGCATCCAGAGAAAAAAGAAGCAATGCTGGAAACCGAATGACCCGGTTGTTAGAGGAAGAGGAAGAAGATGAATTTTATATCAACACATATGGAGGGTTTAAAGAGGTAACGGAACCTAAACCAAGACAACAATGCTGCCAGAGGCAATACTTTATATATTCAACTTCTAGTCATTGGATTGATTGATAATTTGATTGATAGTGATACTCACTGAATCTGATAGTCACTCATAGTCATAGTGATACTGATAGTGATCGTGATACTAACTAGTTAAAGTTAAAACTAAAATTTAAAGTCAAAAACTCATCATTCATAGTAAAAGTCATACTGATACTGACCATCAGTATCAATCATACTGTCACTGTCAGTCTCAGTGTCGTCGTCGACTGTCGTGTCTCGTCTGTCAGGTACTGAGTTAGTGAGTTACTCACTACTCAGTCAGTATGATGATGTATCACTATCAGTCACTGAATAAGTCAGTGAGTGCGTGCGTGACTCAGTCACTGAGTCAGTCAGTCACTGACTGGCTGAGTCTGTCACTCAGTCAGACTACCATTCACCCACGTCAATGAGTCAGTCCCTTCAGTAGACATAGAGTGAGTCAGTCTCTGACCTCCTGTATTAGTGAATGAGTCACTATCAGTCAGTCAGTGTCTGTTTTAGGATTCAATCAATGTTACCACGCAAATGCGATACTACACATGGTTAACAGTACAGGTTAAGTGTTGATTTAGACTAGAAGCTATTTCTCTGAGCTTTATCTGGAACCTGCAGAAATAGTGTTTGCATGTGTTCCAAACGCGTAGGGTGAGTGCACCTGAGTTTGTGGTGTACCAGTAGATGTTAGACTCCCACGTTCCGAATATGTTTCGATTTGTTTAACTGTAGGAAGAAGACGATAAGGAGTTTGTCTTCAAGTCGGACGATGATAATGACATTGTTGATTCAGACTTCAGCATTGAGGAGGATGATGAACTTAAAAGTGATGAGGACGCTGATGAATCTAAACCGAAACGAAAAAGAGGCGTCTTCACGAAAGCATACAAGGTAACCACAGATATGTGCTCATTCGTCGACGAGTATACAGGTCGACAAGTCGAGTCGACGAGTTTACAATGAGTATATGCAACCAATAATATCTGTCTGGGTTCGTATAGCGGCGACTTTTTGTCGAGACAGATTTTCAGTAAGTTTTTTTCCCCGTAAATTCTGTGGTTCAATTTCCCTGGCATTCCTCAGCGTGCCTGTATGTTAACTACAGTAGCATCCAGTAGTTGCTCAATAATCTCTGAGTGTTTAAGACTTGATATGTCTTTTCTAATATTCAATGTCTCGTGTTCAAAAGGATTCTCACCGAGTCCAATAATCACCACATATAAACTGAGTAATAATGTCCCCAAAGGCATAGTGGTGAAACAGGTGATTAGTGAATATCATATTGTGTCAACCACCAGATGTCCTGTATATCACCCTTATTGGTTTTTGATTGTGGCATTAATCTGAGGTCACTCACTCATGGAGTTACATTCTGCAGGTGCTAGCAAAAAGTCTTCTAATGACCTATACCTGTTGTCAGTTGTAATGAAACACTGCGATGAAGTCCCGCGCATTTCAAAGAATTGTTATCAATCTTTCGTCCTGTACGCTTTAAGGAACCAAAAAAGGCTACATTGGATAAGGATGGCAAGCCCGTACCCAAGGTGAAGCGAGAAAAGAAATCTCATAATGTTCAAATCTATACCAGTAATGGTGAGTGAGCTCTTCAGTGACACAACAATTTACTAAAAGCGAATGGCAGTCTTGGCCATGGAGTTTAAGTTCAGTTATTTAAACCCAAACTTGTGGTTCAACTAAAAAGGGTTTGTACATGTTTAGGTAAAATATTCACATTCTATTTGAATGGTTTTATAGAATGGATATGACTGAGCATCTCTAATTTATCTCTAGAACATCCAGGCGCCTAAGGATTGTCTATTTTGTATTAAAAGTTAGAGTTGTCTTCCCAATTGTACGGTCTGGCCTATTGAATCTTGTCGTCTAGATACAGTGCCATATAGAGCTACCATGCAGACTTGGCATCATGGTGATTTTACAATGACACAGTTCAAGTTGTATGCCACTTGTCGAGTAAAAGTTCTACGAAAATACAAGGATACAGCTTCTCCATGTTCGGGTGGGAAACATTCAAGATCATTTAATAGCTTACATGGCATTTTTACCCATGGCACACGTGATCTGAAATGTCTCATCCGGATAACCGTCTGGAGGTTCTCCCAGTATCCAGTGGTAAAAGGGGAACATTCAATGCGGGGATTTTATGCTGGAGTTTTATCCTTGAACAGTTAAAACAAACATTTTGGGAGTTGTCTGCTCATTGCCATTAATACGTCGATCGGACCATGTAGCTTTATGTTTACAAACCCCAAAATCTGTTTAACTGAGATGCTGGTTTTATCCCAAAACACGAGCAACTGTTGCTTGTCTGTCAGGGCGAGATAAGATGGCTTGTTTTCTTGATATTCTATCGCTTTTGCCCCCTATATAGTTGGTACAAGATGAGGCCTAAGCTTGGAATTGAATCCAGGTCATCTGGTGCAAAGCTAAGTGCATTTCTTCTAGGCCTCCACCTCTCCCTGTGCACACATACGTTTTTGTTTCTAGCTCAAAAGAGGCATATACATAGTGAATTTCGGGTATTGAAAACCTACAGCAACACCCCCCCCCCTCCAGTGAACAATACAAGTCTTCAGCAAGTTTATTATCCAAAACAAATTGAAATGGCTTGCAAAGCTGCCATAAAACCAGAACCCCGACTCGTGATTGGAGTTTTCTTTTGGTTTTTAAGTGAGAGGAAAACGACAGACCACAATGAAGAAGTCCCAAGAAGCATCTCTTCGAGAAAGGGAGAGAGAAAAGCGAGAAACGATGATGAAGGAGATAGCTGCTAGGTATGCTAACCTCTTTTCTGCTCAATCAATGCTCTCGGATGGGGTAAAGTGATAGCTAAATGGATAGCGTGCTGGGCTTTGCACCCTGACTCCGTGGTTAAATTCCCAGTTCGGGCAAAAGCTTTGTCTTTCGCAACGACCTCATTGTTTTCGGATACTGACATTAAACACAAGCCCACTCATAGAGTTATCTTCTCTATGGAGCATGCTGGTGCAAGCTGAAAGACTCCTATTGGTGCAGTCTATTGAATGAAAAATACTTGGTTGTAGAGCACTTGGCTTGCAACTGTGAGAACCTAGGTTTATGTCCCAATCACGGCGGGCTCCCTTTCTGAGTATGATCTCCTCACTTTAATCCAAGCTCAAAACGAAAATAAGCCTCACTAGGAGGTGTAGCAAGCTAGCTGACCTGCTCGTGGTGCTCCATGCTAAGCCGTGACTGGTTTCAAGCATATAACCCGGCGGCTTCACTAGGAAAGACCTCGTTCCAGAAAAATCGAAATGCTGGATGAATTTAAAATGGGAAACTCGGATATTTTTGCCACAACTCACCTCCTGTCATTCAATACACTGTCCTGTCAATGGTAGTAAGAATGGATCTCCGGTGACCGACTCTCTCCTTAGACATCTAAGTGATCTGGATTGTACTTCAGTTTAGCGAGGTTCCAATTGGAGATGCATTTAAGCCAAGTTGTTTAGGTTACAGGGTGGCCGTGGCCAAATTGTGCCATCGATATCATACACTTTCGGGAACCAAGGTCTGTACAGTTTGGCCTCACATTCGTTGTCGGCTTCCCCCAACATTAATACTTTACACTTGGTATTAACACACCCTTTGGGGCTGAGTTACTACTGAGTTGAGTTACCACTGAGTTTATCTACAGGAAAAATGTGGCGGCTGTACGTCGGCTTACCCAGGAGGAGCTGCTTGCCGAAGCGAAAATCACAGAGCGGGCTAATCTTAAATCCCTCGGTACGATAATACGCGGATTAGTGTAATGGTCGGCTAATCCAATTTTCTCTATCCATAAACGGGCTAGAAAGCCGGCACTTTGTTGCCCGTGTGACGCCGTGCATCGAATCCATTCGGAGAATCCTCATCACGTAGGCATGACCGGAAGATATTAACACACGCTCATTAGCTGACCTCCCGCCGTAACCATATAGGACGCCTGACTGGGATTCTCAATTGACCGGTTTTATCAACCGTGTATCTATCATCTCTGTCTGGTTGTAGAGAATTACCAGAAACTTGAACTGGAAAAGAAAAAGCTCCGTACTGTGAAGACCGGGTATACAGGACCGCAGATAAGATATCATTCGTTGAGTATGCCGCTCGTGTCGGATGAGATTATGTGAGTTCACACATAGGCGCAACATCTCCCAAATAGCTGTGTTCATGACTCTATTATGAAATTCCCTAGAATATTTCAATCAGTTTGGTTTATCGGACGGTTTGCATCTATCCATCACACATATTCACCTACTGGTGATTTAAGGAGAATCTCATATTCATTCTACTTCCACCTTGTCTCAACAAGGTGTACGTCTGAGTCCCGTGGTACATTATAAAGATAAACTCATCTTGTTTCACTAGAATGGCATCACTAAGCCAATGGCTTGTTTTCAGTATGGTCCATCATTTGCCTCATATGGTTGGTACTGCATATAGTTGGGCCTTCTTTATTTAACGTAGCGATTCGAATCTGACAGGAGACAAAGCACAAATTGACGCACAAACTTGAAATCGAATCTGGATCACTTGATCCAAAGCTGAATGCACTGCCCACCGTTTCTCCCTGTATAGGTTGAATCGAATTTCAGCACGCAATATGCAGCTGATGGTCGTGATTCAAAGTTAATTCGCGCGTTAACATGGCCAATATTTTGACCAAGCACGCTGACTTTAGCCTAGCCTGATCACTATTGCGCCAGAATAATCAGCAATAAAACCACGCCTAATCCGTTTTAGTAGATGCAACTGACCCAACTGGTTTGGCACCTCTTACTGAGCCTCCGGTAAAGGTTCCATAGACTCAGTGCCAAGTGCAGCCCATCTTTGTGTTTATATCAGTCTGCCTGTACCAATTCAGTGAATCCTCCAGTGCTAACCAGGGCGCCGTGAGAATTTTGGCGTTCTATTTCGGTCAAACGGGCCCTTGGCGGAACTGAAGGGCATAACATGAGCTAATCCCATTTAATATGGATTACCAGAGATAAACGCAGGTGTCACCGTGGGCACAGAGCCGCTAGTGACGACGCGCACTGGTCTGCGTGTATCAATCTGTGTTAGTGTTGTTAGCTCTCTGTGAGACATACGTAGGCTAGAGTTACTGTAGGTCTCTGTGCAACTGTTGCGGTGTTCCGCTGTTAAAGCACATTGCGCTACCATGTGTATGTGAATGTGAACCAAACATAGTATGCTTGACACTCGCCTACATTCTACCTATACTCAACAGTCATGTTGGGAAGAGCACAATAACTACTTGTGAATGCCGATGGCCAAGAGGGCGTTGTACCCAGACCCGAAACATAAGTTTGGTAAATTTGGTGTCCAGTTAAAGTCACTATGGCTTACTGTTGCCATGTTTTCACTACGTGACAGGGCCCATCCATTTCATCCAACTCGTGCCAACAGACGTTTTTGTGGCCCAACGCCCAGAGTCGACCACAGTTTGCTTTGAGCTGGCCCTGTCCGTAACCCCAGCTTCCTGTGATCACTACGACTCGATGAGCCATAATCGTTTCTCCACCCAGTAGACACACCCAATATACCCGGCAACAAGCGTACTGTATCGGGGCGTTAGCGGTTATTTCAGACCCATTCGTGAGTCTCATTGACATGTGTGATTGATATCGCGTAACCAATGGCCCACTACAGGACATATTTGTATCGTAGTAATGCCATCATTTCTTCTCTCCGTTGATTCTGATGTATTTTTCTCGTAGGGACGTAACGGGAGACGGTCAACCACTATCCTCGTCTTCAACAGAAAGATGCTCCAGAACATTCTTAATATTTAGTGACGATAAAACCGCTAACGAGTACTTCAATATCAGAAAAAGAAGACCTCCTGGTCGCTTGATTTGCCCCATAACTCGAGTTAAAGCGAGATACTTTGACCCGATTACGCAAACGCCGTTCGCGTCAGCTCGAGCTTTTCGATGTCTCCGTGAAGCTTTACGACAACAATTGGCCAACAAAAGTGACAGTTGCACCGTTGTCATTGAACAGAATAAATGACATCTAGAAATGTAACCAAACACTTTTATGATTTTGAGGGTGATTTGAAGCGATGCCTAGGTTCCTAGCGATGCCTAGACTTCTAGCAATGCTGATTGAAAAATGGTTCTTTCTACTCTGTTACTAGTTACTCATACATTTTAAATTTTGTCATTGTAGTTTTCACATTGATTATTGTTATAAAACTAGTATATTTCAATACGAGGGGGAAACGTATATTCTTTCTCATTTCTTTTAGTAATAACCATTCTATTCGTAACATTGCATAAGTAATCGCGCAAACCCACTGAAGGAGCTGTAGCCGCCATGCCAATTACACATGAACAAATAGTATTCCCACAATCATTTCAAACGAGTGGGATAAGATTTTAAAGATTAAGTAATCTTAACTTTTTTGGATGATGTACTGAGTGTACTTGGCTATTGCCTTGATATTGCTCCTCCCATTCCGCTCATCTAACCATGATCTATGCATGAATTACAACTGATACCACCGCATTACTTCTGATGCGTATCCGCTAGGGTGATCAGCCCGGACCCTAATACCCGATTATAAAGCCTGCCCATAAACAATGTTGCGCATCAACACTGTCAGTTAAACCAGTGACTGACTGCCTAACGGAGCTCGCCTACTTGGTGTAGGCTGACATGGAGGTTTCACCTAGCATGCTTCTTATCTGTGGACTAATTTATACACTCTTTGGAACTAACACAGCGGATACTAGCAAATGCCCTTACGCCGTCCTACCAATGACCAGTCTTAAATACAGGCTGAATGAAATCCTGTCAAGTAAGTTTCACATTGAGGCTCCTATCGCATTATGATTTGAATGTTCTATATAACAATGACTTACTGTAACACTGTCATCTGATATTATCCCTGGTACGAAGTCAGCGCTCCTATGCGTGTCTTGTTCTCTTTGTTTCTCCCACATTTAGTGCACATGTAATTATGTCTCACTCATTCCATGCATGTGGTTATAAATAAGTTTTACTCTCTATGTAGTGAAAATAGTCTCGGCAAATCATCCTGGTCCCGGACCACTCGGCTCTTGGAGTATTACCATTGTGGACAGCAGCGGAAGATCTCAAGGCCAGTTCGTTTCCGGAACAAAATCAATAGTGACTGACAACGGCAATAGACTGATTGACCGCGGTCGAGGAAAGACCCGAGTTCTAACTCTGTCCTGGCGAGCTCCTTCTCAAAATGCAGGCACCCTCTTCATAAAGTAAGTCCTCACACTTACCCAAGTATGCGATTTATCTGGTCACTCAGTTCAAAACCTGGTGAAATTTTGATCAGATAATCTGGTCTTTCCACATTCAGGTAGTCTACCATGGGCAGCCGAGGCCCCTTCGATTGACCTCGGGATTGACCTCGTTGAAAGTTCTTTCATACGGGGATTTAACTGTACTTGAAGAACTTTTCATACTGATGTTCAATAAATTTAAAGTTGCCAGACACTGACTTGAGATAGGAATAAGTGGTTACACCCAAATGGACCAATGTATCATCTGGCTCCATCACTACAATGGCTCCACATTCACCTAGCCCGGCTTTAACCTGTCTTTGCAATAGTCTTTCATCATCCAAAATATGGACATTAGCGTCACACCATACCTTACCAGAGCAGCCAGCTGATATCCAATATGACTACCCGCTGATTCATGGACGAATTTAGTGTACACATTGACTGTCTCACCAACCGCTTTCCCATGTGGTCATTGGCTAAGGGACAAATGTTACGTTACCTCTGAAGGATAAAATATTTCTTGATCTCTTTTTCACAGATACACTGTCGGCCCTTCATCCTCTTCTGTGTCAAGCTGCCAGTTTCCTCTAGTTTTTGATTCGTCAGTGACAGCAGCCGCGGTACAGCCTGGACCTTCGATGCCGACCAAAAAGATCTTCAAGAACAGAAGAAAGCGTTTGTCTCGACCTACAAACGGCACCACTTGGTGTATGCCGGGACGAAAAGGACCGCGTTACGAAGTCATACCCGGTACTAAATGCCAAAAATATCTGACGAAAAAGAATAGAAACAAGGTATTGGGAACGTCGGAGTGTCCAGCAGGTCTTATCTTCTCAACCAAACTTTGTACTTGTTCGCAAGAGCATAGTACCACCTGCTACCGGCCTTGATTTCGATCTAGGTCATTTGTTTTACTGTCTAGCGTCTAGACCCTTTTACTTATTCCCAATGGTGCGCTATTGCTTTACGATGCTTTAACACCTGCAATTTTTATTAATACTTTATTGAGTTCTCTGGCAGAACCAAGTATTACTATACACTGATTAGCTGGAGCAGAGCTGGTCTCTGATAATTATTTTATATCTATAATTCGAGGTGGTTATTTTTATAGTGATACTGATTTTCCTTATACTCATATAACATACACGTGCAATGCCAAAAAAGCTCATTTACTATTTGCAATGGTTAGAATTTAGGAATTGTTGGCCGCGGCTGTGTACAGATTTTCTTCTTTCGTATCACAAAAGATGCAGAGGTACATCAAAACTGGCCTATTTGAGTCGTTGGCTAATTCTTTTCCAGTATGAATCATTAATAAACCTTCTGCTTGCACCCGCGTACCTGATAGAGAAGATAGCACATGACTGGACCTTATTTATTTAATACACGGACCTGGTCAAATGTGTCACTCAATGTCAAAACCAAACTTTCTGTTCATAAGTATTCGTGGTGAGCGAACTGTCAGTCGTTGCATCATAGGGGCGTGGTGCCATGAATCGAAAGATTAGATCACTCACTCTGGTGGGAAAGTCTGTGGTAATCTTCAGCTGTCATGGTGAATGATCTCATCCAAGCCACTCCCAACTCAGTGGATTACAGCGCTGTGATTTATGGCTGCCAGAAAGTTATGGAAACCATGTGGTATATACTCCATAAATATGGTGAAGAATAGTGTGTAATAAGGGCACTGAAATATTACAAAAAAGCTATTATGCAAGAATATTAAATGACGATTTTGGGCTTTGTTCCAAATAACTTATTCGACGTTTAACTGATTGAGATGTGTGGAATACATAGGATAGCGGGATAGGTCAGTAATAGCGCTCTGGGCTCACAACTGTTAGAACCTGGGCTCAAATCTTTGCCATGGAGGGTTCCTGCTGTAGAGCTTCCTCATTATCCGTAGCTCAAAGCAAAAGCCTCACTATGAGGTGGGGTGTTGATACTGACACGCTCATGGTGCTCCATACTAAACCGTAGCCCATAAGTTGCTAGCGCGGGTTCGGATCACCACGGTATAAAAATGGAGGTCCCAACCAGTGGATAAGAGTCAGAAATCATTCCACAATTGTTAAAGATTCACCTCTTCCTTCTCGATAAGAGTAGCCGAACTTCGGCGCGTGATGTGTAAACTTACTTAGGTTGACTTACCCCCAACCTGGAGCGATGATACTGACCTGCACGTGGTGCTCCACGCTAAGTCGTAACTGGTGAAAAGCAAGAATCTAACCCGGCAGCTTTGCCATACATGCCAAACTAACCCTTCAGGTTCACCGTAACAGTGAAGATGGCATCTGAGATAAACCCGGTAAAGTTGCCAGCAAGCATGGTGAGTCAAATATCCAACAACAAAAAAACAATTTGTTTGGTGCTCCATGATCACAATAAAAATTTAACACAATATAACTACAAACAACTCTGAGCCTTGAGCTCTCAAGCTACAATTGGGCCCGGGTGGCAAGATTTCATGAATGCATGAGTTACGCTGTATAAAAGTTATATATATAATAGTTCAATCATACAATAAATGGGAATATAAATGCCCAGGAAACACGTAGTCAATGAACTGTCTCACATGATCCGGATGGGGCAACGTGTCAAAATGTATTAATATTTTGGCAAATATTTAGCCAATAAATAACTCGGGAGTTATTTCTTCAAATGCAGCTACGGTTGTAGTTTCCATTTTGCCTCCCGTGTAGAGATAGCACTTCTGGCTATGAGAGACATAATCAACACAGCTGCATCCATCCATAGATAGGCATGAAAGGCAGCAATCTATCAGCGATCTACAAAATTATACGATAAACTTGCTTATTTGTCTTAGATATTTGTGGTATGTATGACTTATTTTACTTAGTTACTTACCTACTTACAGGCTAGGATAGTGGTACGGCTCAGTGGTAAAGCGATAGTATCGTGAGACCCAGGGTTCGAATACCGATCATGACAGGCTTCCGTTGTGAGTATGAGCTCCTCACAATAATCCAATTCTTAGCTCAAAACAAACACTGACCTCGCTATTAGGTCGGGCATAGATACTCTTTCGTGGTGGTCTATGTCATACCGGTGAAAAAAAGCTATCCAACTCAACAGCTTGGCGAGGCATTATATGAGACAAAAAAAACAGGTTCCATTTGGAGAAAAGGAATCTCGTTGAGTTCGAACTGAAGTTATGCTACATTCTGTGCGTGATTGTAGATGTACAAAAGATACTCTATAAAAAGGCTTCAGACTGATGAAAAATTGAACTGTTAAGTAAGCTGTGACTATGAAAATGATAAAAAACCCATATCAAGTTATTTTGTTAAAGGGTTATGACATACCAAATACATTTGCACTTGATCTCAGATTCTGCAGCCTACCATGCAAATGACCTCTCAAGACCCAGCCTAAATGGAAGCGTGCATATACATCTTTAAAGCCCTGTCGACGCACCCACAGGGAATGATAATGGGGAGTATGGGCCAGAACAAAAGATCAACCAAGTTCTTATCTTTTTATCTAGTACCATGCCTCTTGTTATTTGGCTTTTACGTAGATGATTGCTTTTTTTAGGATAGAAGTTGGGAATTAGGAGTTATTAATAATGGAAGACATTTGCAAACATTCCAATCACAGCACGAGAAGTATATTTTTATGCACTTTTATAAGCAAGCTCTTATAGAAGCTGTATTTTAATTTCCTGCACAGCAAATAAAGTCATTATCGCTAGGTTAAATTGGTAGGGGGGCTTTGTCTGTCTGTGATTTGTGTTTTCCTGATACATGTAAGGTATAATAGAATAGGATTGTGGTCGATAAAGAGTAGATAGAAATATTAAAACTCAGCTTAGTGCGGTGTTTGAATTCTGTCTTTGCGTGTTCCAAAAACTACAAATTGTGATTAATTTTAAAGTGTATAAGAGCTTGTGTCGGATTCAATTCACCTTAGACAGTCAGTAAAACACGGCGGACCCGAGTCAAACTCTTTGTACTCTGGTCGAAAAGTTGTTTACTTTAGCAAACTAGCGATGGTTTTTGTACCAGTTGCGGACAGGTATTCATGATGCCTGATGACTAGGGTGGTTACCTATTAATTAGCTTATTGCTCATAGATACCAATGGCAGTTTGTACGCAATAGCCCTTGCTAACAGAGAACGATCGTTATACCCAGTGCCTTGCTAAGAGAGATCTATCGGCAGCCATGCTGATTTCAAATTATTTTTTCATATTTTGTGTTCTTACCAAAAATTCACAAAAGATGGCTTATATCATGAATACATTTGCATTGGGTGAATTTCTGAACAAATAGCTAAAACAGCCAAAACAACTTCATTTTCTGTTTAGATCATATAAGCCTATATAGTGAGTCAGCAGCTTGACTACCGGATCTGTGTTGAGGGACGAATCCAATGGGAATCGCTAAGCTCCGCCCACCATCGTATTGTGTCACCTTATCAGGTATTTGAGGCAGCGGATTTTGAGCAAGATCTTCAAAAAAATAAGATCAAGGGTACAATGTGAGACCATGTTTTTCAATACAATAACACTTCAGGTTTTAGTTTGAATTTCTTTGAATGGGCATTCTGTATTTAAAAACCCTTTAACACCAGAAAACCTTGCATTAATTGCTCAAAGATGCAGGCAAAGTGGGGGAAAATTGAGAGATATAGTAAAAATTTACTGCCTAATGTTTATGCTTGATCCTGTATCTAAGCAACAAATCCAGCTCATGACATTAAAATTTGATTTTCATCCTTTCGAGATCTGGGTTTTAAATTGTGCTTAATTAAAGCTCCTGGTGAAAATCGGAAAGTTTGCGACATTGGAATACAAAGTTTTATAAATCGAAAGTTGCATCCCATGAATAAATTTCATTCAGAAATAATCAAAATACCCGATAACCAATAAAATGCAAAAGATTCAAATATGTTCCATAAATAGGTTATTCACATAGACACAAATTGTATATTTATGCTTTATTCCTAACCGTGGCAGAAATTCCCTGTTCATAGATGTTACTGTCCTTTGGCTCGAAGAGGACCAGCTAATTCATGAGGAAGCCTGACTTGTGCGTGAATGGCTCGGCTACTCTTAACGAGAAGGGAGAGATGGATCCCTTACAATCTCGTGGAGTGACAACCCAGCCAGCAGTGAGTCTCGAACTTCATATATGGATATAAATTCAAAGAGAGGATAACTCCTCTAACCTTTTGGCGCTGCCTTGAGTCACATTCATAAAAGGAAGGTAGGTGTCTTGGCATTTCGCTGTAGTGAATTCGAGTTTCATATGATTCGCAGTATTTCTGACCACGGCATAGGATCGGTACGGTTCTGCAATGGACAGAGCAAGTCAGTCAGCCATAGATAATGTTTTCCTGGTTGAGTTGATCATCTATTGTAGTATTGTAATCGGTCAACCAGGCAGGGAGCAGCCTTGGTGGTTAAAATACATGACTTCTATGGAATGGGTTTGAATTCCAAAAGTCAATGGTGGGGACAGAAAGGGCATCCCCAATAATTTGACCTGGAATTCTATGTTAACCAAGGAATATTGTGAAGTACAGTGTAAGTTAACCGGCATTTTGTAGCGGGGCAACGGGATAGCTTAGTGGCTAAATATTAGATTGGTATATTTGTGGCATCTTAGCGTGACGCCAGGATAGCGGGATATTTCAGTGTCTGGAGCACTGAGCTTCATGCTCATGAACCATGAAGACTAAAAGGTGCAAGGGCAGTCTGTTAACTGTACTGTTAGTAGAATTGTGCAATCCATAAACAACTGAGAACTATATATATTACCCATACAATAAATGGAAATCATAAATTTATTTCAGGTGGAAGAACTCAAAAATCATATATTCCACCTTGGGGTAAAAACTTTGTCAAATCGAGTACTTCGGCAGTCGACAGTGATTCTGTCGTGGAAAACTGATCATTCTCTGTAAAAACCGAAACAAAAATGATACAATCTTAAGTTTGATCATCCCTATTGTACTAGCTAGTGACAACAGTCATTCAGTGCGCTGTCTCTTCTGCAGTCGGGCGCCGTAGTAACAAGAAAAGACAACTCCAGATTTTAACTCGGTTCAAGTGATCTGGTGGTGGGGGAGGGTGTTGGATGGGTGAGGAGGGTAATACTAAAATGAGTTTAATGACACCCGAGTCAATCTTCAGTGATCTACATGTATGTTCTGAATGTGTTAGACAGACAGAAAGCCATTCCCATGGTGCCAACCTACCTTTTATCTCAATTACCGGAACTGGGTCTGATTTTCCAATAGTTTCGTTGAAAGGTGTGGTTGCCTGCGCTGGGCTTGCTTCTGTGGTATCTTCATAGACAGTCATTTGGTCAGCATGAGTTGTCATGCCACTGGTAACTGCAGTCACTGGCGCTAGATAAATATTCAAAGTCAGGGCCATGGTCACCTATAGTATATTTAGGCAGAAGAACACTGGGCAAATTTGACGAGGCGGAAAGCAAATGTGACCAAACTTCGAATTGAATGCATATGCGCTACCCACTAAGTCACCACTTTCTCATGATTTACTTACCAGCTTCACACGCAAACATTTTAATCTTGGACCAGTCCCCAACCACAAGTTTGCCATCATAATAATGGACATCATATGGCGAAGTTAGTCTGCAAGTGTCCTTATCGCCATCAATATCTCCATGACTTGGTCCTTCAAAGAATAATTGTGTGTGTAATTTTTGTGTGGTCTTCTCCACTAAGGGATAGCTCAGTGGTAGAGTGCTGGGCTAGCAGCCGGTGAAAACCTGGGCTCAAATCCTGGACAGGGTGGACTCCCGTTATGAGTATAAAGATTGTGCAGATATTTTACACCACCCAACGCCTACCACAGATAGAGCTAACGGAGTCAGTGGGTACATCTATCATCCTCAGCTCGATTGAATCAGCTACCACCATAACATCCACACTGTAGGCGTGGATACCCTGAAATAGATAAAAGTAAGAAGTTCATAAAGACATGTATTATTTATATTGTAAATGACTGATTTTTTTATGACTCAGACTGCCATTTTGTACTTTGGATCAGATACTGGTTAGCTTGCCTTAACCATTACTAGTCTCAATGGTCAAAAAGGTACTTGGACCCCCCATCACAGTTATGTTAAGAGCTAGCCATTGACATCTGTAACAGATTGCTTCTTTTACTAAACTTTTTAACCGCTACACCCCCCTCCGACAGCCATTAACTGCTATGCAGTAGCATAACCTAAAGTAAACTACAGGTTGTCCCATAACTTTCCTTTATGTCACATGTGACATGAAGGGAGGCTATGGACAACCTTCCCTGTTTTACTAAACTAATATTGTGAACTACTAACCCTGAGAGCTTGGAATCTGGCGTTGGTAAGGGTGCCATCCGTACTACCAGCAGTGAAGAGAGCACCAGCCACCAGTGACTTGGTTCCGACGCTTACTGGGTACTGATAGACAGCATTAGCCTCGGTAACCATAAACATATTAGGTGAATTGGCGCTGTAGATGAAGTCCAGTTGTGAAGCTTGTTGAAGGCCGCTGTATAGCTGGGACACGGCATCGTTGGCTGTGACAATAAAAAGTGATCTAG